>Ga0208821_1000313_pt1 | contig 40594 bp, 45 predicted proteins | sample June2015DPH_20_5_FD_184720 | JGI IMG/M metagenome (GOLD analysis project Ga0208821, IMG submission 184720) | Peatland microbial communities from SPRUCE experiment site at the Marcell Experimental Forest, Minnesota, USA - June2015DPH_20_40... | ecosystem: Environmental > Terrestrial > Soil >...
ATTCTGAGCGTCTCCCTGTTCGAGAAAATCCCCTTGATTCAAGTGCTTACGCAAACCGCTCTGAAACCCGAGGCACCCGATGTCGCTAAACAATTGCAAATGTTCACCTTTTAACCGGACACTACTGGCTAATGTCTATTCATAACATCTGCAGCCGTCCCGCGGAGGGCCATTTATTCAGATGGCACCCCGGAATTGCCTGCAGGCGGCGCTGAACTGGCGAAAGGCCATTGTCGCATTACATTGGACCAAACGAGAAATGCGGAAATGCCGAGAACAATTTCCAACAAGCCCCACTTGCGCGCGGCACCGGTCTGCCAGAAGAGCCACCCCCAACCGAGCATGGTAAGCACGGCCGGCAGCGGGTAGAGCCACATCTTGAACGGCAATTTTTCCGAACCGAAGCGGCGGCGCAGCAGCATAACGCCAACCGCTTGCCCGATGAACTGGACGATCAAGCGCATGGCCAGGATGCCGGTTATGGCCGTTTCCAAATTCAGCACGATGCTGAAGGTGAAGGCCAGAGCCCCGAGCGCCAGCAGCGAGATGTGAGGGAAATGTTTCGTTGGATGCAGCCGGGCGAAAACAGGGAAGAAGTTGCCGTCGAGAGCCGCGGAGTAGGGCACGCGGGAATAACCGAGGAGAAGCGAGAAGACGGAAGCCATGGCGATCCACAAGACCATCCAGGTGACGATATGGGCGGCGCCCGAGCCGTAGAGTTTTTCGACGAAGAGGCTGGCGATGAAGGGGGAATTCTGCGCCTCGCGCCAGGGGATAACGCCGAGCAGGCTGGTTTGCAGGGCGAGATACAAAACTGTGATGCCGAGGATCGAGAGAAAAATGCCGCGCGGAATGTTTTTTTGCGGATCCCGGATTTCGCCGCCAAGGTGGCAGATATTGTAGTAGCCCCAATAGCTGTAAACCGTGTTGACCATGGCGGCGCCAAGTCCCGCAAACCACAGCGAATTGAGATGAAATGCGCCGGGAGGAAAATCGAAGGCGAGCCTGGGATTGAAATTACGGATGCCGCCCCAGATGAGCCAGAGCATGGTGCCGACAACGCCGACCCAGAGCAGTACGGAAATTTTGCCAATGGTCTGAATGCGCCGGTAAAGAAGCACAACCAACAAGATGACGAGGCCGCCGGAAATGGCTTTTGCCTCCCACTTCGTCAGTGCGTGAAGATAGCCCACGTAGCGGGCAAAACCGATGGAGGCGGAAGCGACGGAAAGCGGAGCGGCCACAAGGACCTGCCACACAAACAAAAAGGACATCAGGCGGCCCCAGCGCGCGGGCCCGTAGGCCTCACGCAAAAAGACATAGGTGCCGCCCGCCTTGGGCATGGCCGCGCCAAGTTCCGACCAGACAAAACCGTCCAGCGTGGCGAGCAGAGCGCCGGCGAGCCAGGCCACCAAGGCCTGCGGCCCGCCCATGGCCTTGATCACCAGGGAGCTGACGACGAAGGGGCCGATCCCGACGATCTCAATCATGTTGAGAGCGACAGCCTCTTTCAAGCCGAGGCCGCGCTCCAAAGCGGGTTGTGGGGTGGTGGGGTTCAAGTGTCCTGCCGGAATCGCCGTGCGCTGCGAGAATAACAAATACGCGGGTGAGGCCCAACGGGTGTTGCGAAGTTTGTGCAAGGTGATCCGGCAATCAGCAATAGGCGTGGGTTGCAGCCTTCATGTTGCACGGTTCTTCAGGATTGAGCGTTTGCGCGCGCGGTGCGGGCAGCGCCGATGCCGGTGATTGACGGAATTCCATCCGGGGATTCAGGTGATCTACATGTCCGGCTACGCGGAAGGATTACCGGAGACACAAATTCCAGCGGCGGCCGCCTTTCTGCAGAAGCCATTTCGTTTTGCAACTCTGCTGGAACAGCTTAAACTCATCCAGCGGAAGAGCTGAAGGCCCGAGCGGCTTCCGCACGGACAAATGGTGCGCTGGCCTGCGGCATTACTCCTTTTCGTGACGGGTGTATCTCCCTGTGCGGGCGTGCCGCCACCAGGCTCTGGCGGACTTTCCCCGCCGCCCCTTACGGCGAGCATCCTTGACCACATCTATTCAGGGTGCCCGGACCTGGCGATACCCGAAGCGCGGCAACTTCAACAGCAGCAACCCAATTAGCCGCTTGGATATTTATTGGAAGCGGAGTCGCTGTGGTGGGGCATCTGGTGCACGTCGGCAGACTACAGGTATGGCATGACGATGGCGGGTCACCGGGAGAAACAGGCTGCCGACCAGCCCTATCTCAATCTGGCGACAAAAGCGTACGTGCTTGCCGACGCGCAATTGAAACAGCACGAAACCGGTGAGATGAACTTGTATGCCGCGATGGCGGATTCGCTGCAGGCGCGGCTCTACGGTCTGCGCTGGGAGAATCGTGCCACGGCGCGGGCCGGAGTACGGGCGCGCGAACATTATGAGCGCGCGCTGGCGCTCGATCCATCTTTGGCGGATGCGTACCTGGGATTGGGGCTGTACAACTATTACGTAGACACGCTCTCGAAGATGGCGCGCATTCTGCGATTCATGATGGGCATACCGGGCGGGTCGAAAGAAGAAGGGATACGCCAACTTCACCTGGCCATGCATTATGGCCAGTTGACGCCGCCGGTGGCGCGATTCTATCTGGCGATCAACCTGCACAACTACGACCAGCGGTATGAGGAGGCACTGCAGGTGCTGCGGCCGCTGGTGGAGGAGTATCCGCAGAATCCGTTGTTCCAACTGGCCATCGGCGATCTGTATGCGAAACTCGGCAGGAAGCCACAGGCGCTGGAAGCTTACCAGGCGGCGGCCGCGTCTCCCAACATGGCGGAGCCGGCTTGCCACAGGAAGATCCAAACCCTGGCGCAGGCGTCGCTGGCGGCGCTACGCGGCACGGCCTTGCCGGGGCACTGAAGGACTTTCTTCCAGCGCCGGGCTGCGCAATAATAGGAAAGGGTAGATTTGTGCTCCGGCACCGCGTCCTTCCTGGATCCCGGGGGCGGGTCAACGCGGGTGGCTGTTTTTGCATCTCAACCCAATCAGACGCGCCATAATGATATTTCTTCCCGTCTTTGGGCGGGGAGTTGGCGCACACAATTGTCTTCGGGTGGAGGAGAGTCCATGAGGCAGTCTTGGAAAGCACTTGGCGTCGCGCTATTGGCGCTGGGTTTGGAGGCCGGGTGCAACGATTACAACACCTCCATACAATACCCCACGGGGGCATCGATTGTGACTCTTGCGCCCTCGGGAGTGGTCTTCGGCAGCGTCGGCTTCACACTGACAGTCATTGGCGCGAGTTCAAACGGGTTCCAAACCAACACCGTGGTGGAATGGAACGGGCAAAAGCTGGTTTCCACCTATGTTGATACCGAGACCATGACGGCGACCATCCCCGCCAACCTGGTTGCGAAGGTTGGCACTGCATACGTGAATACGTATACGCCGCAATCGGGCACGGGCATGAATGGACTATCGAACTCGATTGCATTTTTGATTTACGGGACACCCAATCCTGTTCCGGTGGTCACGTCGGTGACGCCGAATACGGCGCCGGCTTGCGGCAGCAGTTGTGGGAACGCTTCGGTGAAGATCACAATTGCAGGATCTGATTTTCTGTCCACATCCACAAACGGTGCAAGCATAGTCACTTTCCGTGGTGCGGCCACGAGCGAGGTCGACACGGCGATCAATATCACCAGCATCACGCCGACACAGATCGAGGCGGTGATTCCTGGGAGTTACTTGACGGCGGCGGATCCGGCCTCCGCGGGAGTGACCTGCGTGAATCCGTATGTCGCTGGGCAGCCGACCGCACCATGTATTAACGTGATCAACCCGCCGAGCGGGGTGTGCCTGGTAGGCTGTCCTGTTCTGGGCGGGGGACCAAGCCTGACGCCACAGACGTTTACGATCACGGGTGGTGCGGCGGCCGCGGCGGTGGCGGAGGAAACGCCAGCGCTGAGTCAGGATGGGCGCTACGTGGCATTCTCCGCGCAAGAAAACGAAACGACACAAATCATGTTGCGGGATACCTGCCTGGCAGCGCCAAACGGGTGCACGCCGAGCACAAAAATGATTTCCGTTGCCGCGGATAACACGCCAGGCAACGCCGACAGCCACACGCCGGTGATCAGCGCTGACGGGCGGTACATCGCGTTCAGTTCGGCGGCGACGAATCTTCTGGAAGGTGCGCCCGCGGGGCGCCAAGTGTATCTGCGCGACACCTGCGCGGGAGCGAGTGCTTCCTGCAAGGCGGCGACGTCGCTGGTCTCAACGGATCCAGGAGGCGCGCTGAACGGCACAGAGAGCATATTCCCTTCGATCAGTTCTTCGGGACGCTACATCGTATTTCTGGCGGTGACACCGAGCCAGGAAGCGGCCAAGGGAAGATTGCCGGCATCCGCAGCGGCTTCACCCAACAGCGGTTTGCGCCAGGTGTTCCTGCGGGATACTTGCCTGGGTGCGACGAGTTGCACGCCAAAGACGACGCGCATTTCCCTCTCGCCCGGAGATACGCCCGCAAACTCGAACAAGCCGGTGGGTCCGGCGCTGAGTGGCCTGGCCAAACAAGTCGCGCTGGCGGATCGCAAGAGCGCGACGGTGTTTACTCCCACGGTGCCTGTGAACGATCAGGTATTTCTGGCGGTGACGCAGGATCCCAAGCAATAAGAAGAGTGGGGCGCGACGGCACGCCTGTTGCGCCCTATGCGGTTGCATCCTCCCCGCTGTCCTGAGCCAGTAAACCCTTTCCCAAGTGACGGTAGGCAGGCTTTTATCGTGCAATCCGAAGTTGAAGAGGGATTCTTCCGCTCCGGGACGGCCGAAAGAGCCGTCCCTCCGGTCGGAATGACAAATATGGGGTGCGGGATGATGTGGAAGAATTCGACTTCGGCGAAGTTGAATTTTCTCGCGCCAATCGATTGAAACAAAATAAGATGCGCTCGGCCGCGATTGGCCGACTTCGGATTTCAGGTTTAATTGAAGCGCACCTTGATGTCGGGGCGCTTTTCGAGATGCACGGATTCGATGAAACGCACCTGGCGTTCATCGAGGGTGAGAATCATGGAAGATGTGCGCACGCCTTCACCGAAGAAGCGCACGCCCTTGAGCAGATTTCCGTCGGTGACGCCAGAGCAGGCGAAGATGATCTTCTTGCCGGGAGCCAGATCTTCGGTGGCGTAGATGCGCTTCGGATCTTTTACACCCATGCGCGCGAGTCGTTCGTGATGCTCGGGTTTGCTGACGACGAGGCGGGCGAGAATCTGGCCATTGAGGCAGCGAAGGGCCGCGGCCGTGAGCACGCCTTCGGGAGCGCCACCCGTGCCCATGACCATGTGCACGCCGGTGCCGACAACAGCGGCGGAAATTCCGGCGGATAAGTCGCCGTCACCGATGAGCCGAATGCGTGCGCCAGCGGCGCGGATTTCCTCGATCAGTTTTTCGTGGCGCGGGCGATCGAGAACGATGACCACAAGATCTTCGACGTCGCGGACAAGGCGCTTGGCGACGGCACGGAGGTTGTCGACGACGGGCGCATCGAGATCCACGGCGCCTTTGCAGGCGGGGCCCACAACAATTTTCTCCATGTACAAATCAGGAGCATGCAGCAAGCCGCCTTTTTCGCTGGCGGCAAGAACGACGATGGCGTTGGGCGCTCCAGTGGCGCAGAGATTAGTGCCCTCGAGCGGGTCCACGGCGATATCAACCACGGGGAAAAGGGCTTTGGGGGCATGGGTGGCGAGGCCGACCTTTTCGCCGATGTAGAGCATGGGCGCTTTGTCGCGCTCGCCTTCGCCGATGACGATGGTGCCGTCCATCTGCACCTGATCCATGGTCTTACGCATGGCTTCGACAGCCACCTCATCGGCTTTGTGGCCGTCCCCAAAGCCCATGGTGCGGGCAGCGGCGATAGCGGCATTCTCCACGACGCGCAGAAATTCCAGGCTGAGTTGTTCTTCCATGCAGGGCGCCCTCCGAGACGGCTTATGTTAGGCCAAAGCCATGCTTATGGTCGAGAGGGAGCCGTGGGGGAAGGGCGAATCGGTCATCGTTTACGCAATCGCGAACGAGGAAGAGCAGGATTTCCGGGTTAGGGAGCGGCGGCAGAGAGCGGCTGGATCGTGACGTTGAGCAGATTCGGATCGGTGAACTCGGTCTGATCGCCGGCGCGTTTTCCGGCGACCGGGAGCAGGCGTGCAGAAAGCGGCTTGTTCCATTTGACGGAGAGAGAAGCCACATCACCGATGATGCGGGCGAGCGTGTCCACACTCGTGTCGCCAGGAAGGGGAATCGTGTCGAGGCCGGTGCCGCAGACGGCGGAGTAGCTGAGCAGCGCATCGAGAGAAATCAGGCCGTTGTTCCAGCGCTCGGCAAGACGTGGGTCCTCCAGGATTGGAAGCATCAGGCCGGAGTATCCGGCTTTGCGCGCGCCAATGTCCTTAAATGTCGAAGTGATGGTGGCGACAGCAGTGAGCGTGCCGCTGGCGCCGAAGGGTTGGTGAGAAAGCGCTTCAATGGCAGCGCCGATGGAGGCGTCCTTTGCAGGGGCGGGAGAGAGATCGAGGCCCAGGTAGGTCCAACCCTGCTCACGATCGGCGCGGCTGGCGAGTTCCTCGACACCGAAGGATTGCTGAATGAAGAGGTCGAGCAAGCGGCGCCTGGCCGCGGGGATATCCGGAGCATTCTGGAAGGCCATGGCGACGGTGTTGGCCGATTCCAGGCCCACGGTGAACTGGTGGCCGCTGCCGGTGTGATAGGCCGCTGGGAAGAAAGGCGAGTAAGGAGGGACGCTGGCGAGGGCGGCGAAGCGGAAATTGCCTTCGCTGCGCGGCGTCGTGTCCGCGAGTTTTTTGATGACGCGGGCGGCGGCTTTGACGGCGGGCCAGTTGACGCTGTTGTCCTTGGTCACAAAAACAGTGCCGCTGATGGATTTTGTGTTCTGCAGAATTTCCGCGAGCAGATCGGCTTGCGCGTCGCCGTCCTCGCCGGAGAGATATGCCGGGCCAATAGAAAGAATGAAGTGGTCCTGCTGGGCAAGGCCGTCGAGGTCTTTGAAGAACTGTATGGCCTCATTGTGAGGAAGGGCCATCGTGTATTCGGGGAAGGGCTGCGTGGCGATGCGAAGGGTTTCGACGGTGTAGCCGCGGGACTCGAAAACGGTTTGCGCGTATTTGAGGAAGTGCACCGCTTCGGAGATTTGAATCTGGTAACGGCCGCGGTCGAGGTTGACGAAAGCAGTGATGGCGCGGACTTTGGGCTTTGGACTGCTTTCAGGCTTTTGTTGCGCGGTGGAAGAAAGCGCGCAGAAAGAAAGAAGCAGCATGCAGGAAATTATAAAGCGAAGATTGCGGTAGCGGAGCGACATAAGTTTCACACAAAGGCAGAAATGCCGGTGATTTTCTCCCCGATGATGAGCTTGTGGATGTCGTTGGTGCCTTCGTAGGTGTAGACGCTTTCGAGGTTGTTCATGTGGCGCATGACGCAGTAATCGTCCACGATGCCGTTGGCGCCAAGGATGTCGCGGGCTTTGCGCGCGGTTTCCAGAGCGATGGCGACATTGTTCATCTTCAGCATGGAGATGTGCGCAGCATCGGCTTTGTCCTGATCCTTCAGGCGGCCAACATGCAGAGCGAGCAACTGGCCCTTGGTGATTTCGGTAATCATCCAGGCGAGTTTTTCCTGGACAAGTTGGTGTGAAGCGATGGGCTTGTTGGCAAACTGCTTACGCGTCTTGGCGTATTGCAACGCGGTGTCATAGCAGGCCATGGCGGCGCCCAGCGCGCCCCAGCCAATGCCATAGCGCGCCTGGTTGAGGCAGCTCAGCGGGCCGCGCAGCCCCGTGACGCCAGGGAGAAGATTCGCTTCGGGGATTTCGCAATCGGAAAGCGAGAGGCCGGACGTGACGGAAGCGCGCAACGACCATTTGCCGTGGACATCCCACGCCTTGAAACCCGGCGCGTCCTTCTCTACGAGGAAACCGCGCACTTTTTCGTCCTCGCATTTGGCCCAGACGACGGACACGTCGGCGAAGGAGCCGTTGGTAATCCACATCTTTTCGCCGTTGAGGATGTACTTGCCGCCTTTCTTGACGGCGCGCGTAAGCATCCCGCCGGGATTCGAGCCGAATTGCGGCTCGGTGAGGCCAAAGCAGCCGATGGCTTTGCCTTCCTGGAGCAGCGGGAGCCATTTGTTTTTCTGAGCGTCGCTGCCGTAGGAGTGGATCGGGTACATCACCAGGCCGGTTTGGACGGAGACGAAACTGCGCAAGCCGGAATCACCGCGCTCGAGCTCCTGGTTCATCAGGCCGTAGGAAACGTTGGACATTTCCGCACAGCCGTAGCCCTGTAGATTCGCGCCGAAAAAACCGAGTTCGCCCAGTTGCGGCACAAGTTGCATCGGGAAAGTGGCTTCTCGGCTGTGTTTTTCGATGATGGGAAGAATCTCGTTATCAACGAATTGGCGGGCGGTGTGGCGAACAAGTTTTTCTTCGTCGTTGAGCAGGGAATCAAAATCGATGAAGTCGACACCAGGAAATGGAGGCATGAGAGGCTCCGAAGAGCCAGAGTAACAAAGGGCAAAGGGTGCGGCAAGGAAGGGAGGGGGTCGGGTGGCGAGGCGGTTTCCGACCTCTTGGAGATTTGGACCTGGCACTTCGCGGCTAGGTCAGGGTTTGGCGGTTGCGGTGCCGCCCGCTTCATGGATGGGCATCACAGTTTCCTGTCACACGTTGGGTGTAGCATGGCAGCCGTTTTTCCGTTCGGAGGTGACACATGTACCGCAGAGAATTGTTCCGTGGCGCGGCATTAGTGGGAGCTGGATTGGCCTTTCCTCGCGCAGCAGACTCGGCTACCGGCGAAGAAACTTCCGAGGCCCACAGCAGAATCAAGAAGGCCGCTGCGGCTGCGCTGGCCATGGAACGCCGTGACTGGGAACAGGGCATCCTGGCCCAGGCTTTCCTGGAGGCCGGTGATGACGAGAACGTCATTCTGCTCACCAAGGCCGCGATTGTGCAGCGTGTCCCCGATGGACGATTGGCCGTGGTGATCGAGGGAGGGACGACCGATCCGGCGATGGGCGGCGAGGCCTACTGGCGCGCGGGGCAGGTGACGGGTGACGCGGAAATCCAGGAAGCGGTACGCGGGCTGCTCGAGTGGATCCTGCACAAGGCGCCGCGCGCGGCGGACGGAACGTTGTATCACGTCTTCAAGGATCCGCAAGTATGGTCCGACGGGTTCAACGGCGCTCCGCCATTTCTTGCCGCCACGGGGCACTATGACGAGGCTTTGCGCCAGATTGACGGTTTCCGCAGGCGGCTCTGGGACTCCAAGAAGAAACTGCTGGCGCACATTTGGGATGACGGCGAGAAAGCGGACAACCGAAAAGAGTATTGGGGCGGCGGCAATGGCTGGGCGGCTGCGGGACTGGCGCGCGTGATTCGAGCGTTGCCCGCGGAGCGAAAGGAGGAGCGGCAGAGGCTGGCGGCGTTTGTCACGGAACTGATTGACGGATGCTTGAGCTATGAGCGAGCGGATGGGCTCTTCCACGATGTCGTGGACCGTCCCGACACTTTCGTGGAAGCGAACCTTGCGCAGATGTTGGCTTTCGCGATTTACACAGGCACCCTCGGCGGATGGCTGCCCGAACGATACCTGGAAGCGGCGGACAGGATGCGAAATGCAGCGCGCGGCAAGATGGACCCCTTCGGCTACGTGCAGAGCGTTTGCGGCGCACCCAACTTCGACCGCCAGGGCACTTCAACGGAAGCGCAAGCCTTCGCGATCATGATGGAAGCTGCAGGGAGCAAGCTGGGGTAGCTAAGTCAGTTGAAATACTTGATGAACACCTGAACCGGAGACTGAGCTGCTAGCAAGCGACGAACCATGCCCTTGCCAGTGGCGAGAGCAAACAGATGGTAGCGTGGCGAAGGTTAGCCTGAAATCCGAAGTTGAAGAGGGATTCCTCCGGTCCGGAACGGCCAAAACCGCCGCCCTCCGGTCGGAATGACACATTTTGGGTGGGCATGAACAGGGAGAATCCAACTTCGGTGAAGTTGGGTTGCTCCACGATAGTCGGTTGAAACAAAACCAGGTGCGCTCGCCTGTAATTGGTCAACTTCGGATTCCAGGGTTAGTGAATGTCGATGGTGGTGACGCTGAGAGCAGGAAGCGTGAGGGTAAGCGAGGCGCCGCTGGCGGGCATGGTGCCTGCGGAGACGGGGGCGACGGGACTCTGGCCTTGGGCGGTGGCGGCGGTCATCTGGTAGAGATGCGCGGTGCCGGAAAGCGACTGGCCGGTGATGGCGGTAACCTGAGCGGAAGTGGAGCGGTTGATGGCCACAAAGACGACGCGGCCGGGAGTGGTGGTGTCCGTGCTGGCGTAGACCACGACGTTCTGAATGTTGCTGGATGTGGCTTGCACAGAGGTGTCGCCGAAGCTGGAATTTGCGCCATCGAAATCGCGGAAGGCGCGGAAGCCCGCAAGGGTATAGGTCTCGGTGTCGCTCAAGGGCCAGAGATTGGCGGCGAAAAGTCCCTGAGCGCCTAAGATGCCGAGGTTATCGGCTTGTGCGATGGTGCCGGCGATGTGCTGGTTGCCACCATTGTTGTATTCGGTGATGGAAATTTTCATGCCGGGATTCTCGGCGGCGATGCGGGATTGCAGGCGGCCGAGGATGTAGATGGGTCCGCCGAGCACGTCCGTAGTGATCCAGGAATTTTCAGTGTAGGTGGTGTCCCAGAGGCTGCGCGGGCTCTGGACGACGGCTTGTACCTGCGCGTCTGTAAGCGTGGGACCGGTGAGATTGGTGACGCGGTTGCCGCTGCCGTTGGTGGCTTCGGAATACCAGTGGAAATCATAGACATCCACGAGAGGCTTGCCATAGGTGGTGGAAGCTATCTTGATCGCAGGGAGATATTTGTCGGGGAACCAGTTGTTGCCGGAGGGAGTGGCGCTGAGTTCGCCACCGGAGAGCTGACGCACGGTGTTCGCCAAGTTTCTCCCGCCCTGTGAGAGAGTGGGCGAAGAACAGGTACACTGGAGGGGAACGGAAAGGAACCAGGAGACGTGGCGAAACGGGGAACGGCGCAGGCGCGGGGGAAGGTGAATCCGGCGATTTTGATTTTTGATGTGGATGGCGTGCTGGTGGATGTGCGGGAATCCTACTGGCGATCGGGGCTGCAGACGATGCAGCATCTGACGGGGGAAAAGCCTACTTGGGCGGAGTTTTACGAGTGGAAGCAAAAGCCGGGGAACAACGATGACTGGCGCTTGGTGTCGCGCTGGGCGACGGCGCTGGGCGTGCCAACGACCTATGAGCAGGCGCGCGCGGCGTTCCAGCCATTTTACTGGGGAAGCGACGGGCAGCCGGGAAATGTGTTGAAGGAAAAGCTGGTGGTGACGCCGCGCTTGATCGAGAAATGGGCCAAGGGGCGGGAACTGAACCTGTTCACGGGGCGCACGCGACAGGAATTCACGTATACTTTCGAGCGCTGGGCGGCGGCGAAGTGCTTCCGCACGGTGGTGACGATGGACGACGCCGAGAAGAAACCCGATCCGGAGGGATTGCTGATGATTCTGGCGGGCCGCGATCCGGGCAGCGCGCTCTACCTCGGCGACAACATTGATGATGCGCTGGCGGCGAAGGCGGCGGGCGTGCCCTTCATGGGAATATTGCCGAAGGCGGCTTTTGATTACCGGCAGCGCGCAAAGGAGTTTCGCAAGCGGGGCGCGCTGGCGCTGCTGGAACGCGCGCGGGACCTGGATCGCTGGCTAGCGTGACGGCGCCAGGCAGCCCCAGGGCGCCCAGTTGAATCCTATCTGGTGAACTTCCCCGCGAAGAATGCGGGAACTCTAGCGGGCATTTGGGGGAAAAAGGAATTGGGGCACGTTCGCCCTTAGGACATCAAGAATGAAAAAAACGATCTACATGGCTGCTTTCGGATTGAGCTTCATGGTTGCGCAGAATCTGCACGCTCAGGCGCCCCCGGGACCCATTCAGCCTGATCCCTCCGCGGTTTCCTCCACGGCGCCGCCTGCGTCGCCCGTAAAACGGATTGAACCCAGGAAGAGCATTCTGGGAACGTGGAAGCTGAATAGCGACGAAAGCGATGATCCGCGGCAAAAAAGCGCACAACGCTCAGCGGGAAATTCGACTGGCAATCCTGGTGGAAATAGTGGCCCGCGAATGGGCTGGCCCGGCGGCGGAATGGGTGGGGGCGGGATGGGCGGTGGACACCACGGGAATAACGGATCGCAAAATGGGACTTCGGATGATCGCCAACGCTACAACCAGTTGCTGGACCCATCGATTCGCCTGGAGCTGGCGCGGAAGAATGAGAAAGATCCCATCGTCGAGATGATGGGGGATCAGGGCCGGAAGACGATTTTCTATACCGACGGGCACAAACCAGACGCACCAGCGGGTGTCGGCACGGAAGTAGTGGAAGCAAAGTGGGATGGCGCGAAACTGGTGAGCGATTCCACGCTGCCAAAGAATGGCTCGTTGAAGCGCACCTACGAGGTATCGCCGGACGGAATGCAGTTGTGGGAAGAAGTTGAGATGGTGAGCGGTAAGGACAAATATCCCTCCAAATTCCGCTTTGTTTATGACGCCGTAGCCCCGGGCGACAATTACTAGGAACAGGGAATTTCAGGCGGGCAATTTCTGCAAGGCCGGCTCGAGGTCGGCGAGGAGATCGTCCGTGGATTCGAGGCCGATGCTGAGGCGGACGATGCGGTGATCGTACGGCGGACGGCCGGGGATGCGGCCGATGTCGTAGGCGACGGCGAGACTCGTGACGCCGGCCCAGCTATAGCCCACCTTGAAGAGCTTCAGCGCGTCGATGAAGGCGAAAACCTGCTCCTGTGACGGGCCAGGCTTCAACACAATCGAAAAAACACCGGAAGAACCGAGGAAATCGCGCTTCCAGAATTCGTGGCCGGGGCAGGAAGGAAGCGCTGGGTGCAGCACGCTTTCGACTTCGCGGCGAGCCGCAAGCCACTTGGCGACGGTCAGCGCGGAGGCTTCGATGGCGGAGAGCCGGACGGCGAGGGTTTGCAGGCCGCGCAACGCGAGGCTGCAATCGTCAGGAGAAACCGCGCAACCGATATTTTGCTGCGCGGCGCCCAGGCGCTGGTAGAGCGCAGCGTCGCGCACGCTGACGGACCCGAGAAGCAGATCACTGTGGCCGCCGATGTATTTGGTGAGCGCCTGCATGGTGATGTCCACGCCGTGGGCAAAGGCGTCGAAGAGCACGCCGGCGGACCAGGTGTTGTCCAGAACCACAAGAACATTGCGCGCATGAGCGGCGGCAACGATGGCGGGGAGGTCCTGCACTTCCATGGTGATGGAGCCGGGGCTCTCCGTCCAGATGAGGCGCGTGTTTTCCTGAATCAGTGCGGCGATGCCTGCGCCGATGGTGGGCTCGTAAAAAGTGGACGTGACGCCGAAGCGCGCAAGCAGGTGCGTGGTGAGCTTGCGGTTGGGAAAATAGACGCTGGTAGGGATAAGGATGTGATCGCCGGTGTGCAGCAGCGCCAGATTGATGAGCGAGATGGCCGCCTGGCCGCCAGGGGTAAGAATGGTGTGAGTGCCGGATTCGAGTTCACAAACGCGCGCGGCGAGTTCAAGAACCGTGGGCGTGCCGTAAAGGCCGTAGGTGTAGCCGACGCGATACTGGTCCCAGGTATCGCGGACGGCGGCAGCGGAGGGAAACACCGTGGTGGAACCACGATAGACGGGCGTGGTGAGGGAGCGGTAGCCCTCAGGGATTTTCGCGTCGGAATGGATGAGTTTGGTTTTCCAGCTTTTGGTCATGGAGCGATCCCGCCGCAACTCAAGCGGGCCCGCTCCAGTATAGCGGGAATTTTCCGGTTGTGACCGGCGCCACGGCTTGCAACTAGAGCGTCGCGGAAAGTTGATCCAGGATCATGTTCCAGGCTGAGGTGGTGCTGGCGATGTAGTCCGGCAGGATACCCTCATGGGTGAGAGTGAGCTCGCAGCCAGATTCGAGCGCGCGAATTTCAATCGTCACTTTCGTGCTTTCCTCGGAGTACTTCGGGACTTTCAAGGTGAAGACCAAGCGTCGAGGGCGATCAATTTCAAGATACTCGCCGATGTGCTCGACGTCGGTGCCTTCCCTGCGCTCGACAATCAGGTATGAACCTCCAACGCGAGCGTCGATCTTGACGTTGCCCATCTTGCCGGTCGGAGTAGCGAAGAGCCACTTGCCCGCGGTGTTTAGGTCAAGCCATGCGTCGAACACGCGTTCAGCAGCGGCAGTGAACCTTCGAGATACCTGCACGATCGCCTTTTGCGGCTGAGGTTTCATCGGGACTTATCCTTTCGCTTATTGGATTTTGGAGTTGCGGCGTCCTCGGCTTGCAGCAGAGCGTCGAGCGCATCGAGGCGGCTCATCCAGAGGAAGCGTTGCGCCGCAATCCACGCGGCTGCACTGGTGAGGGGATCAGGGTTAAAGGAAAGGAAATGATCCCGGCCAGCCCGGCGGCGGCGGATGAGGCGCGCCCGCTCGAGGACACGAATATGCTTGGAAACGGCGTTGAGAGACATGGAATAGGGGCGCGCAAGTTCGGTGACGCGTGCTTCGCCATGGGAAAGGCGTTCGAGGATGGATCGCCGAGTGGGATTGGCGAGAGCAAGCCAGGTGAATTGGGAGAGAGAAGAGGCGCGCGGCATATTCAACCTTAAGGTTGAATATAGTCGGTGACTTCTCCCGTGTCAAGCCATTGCGCCAGATCCTGTGCGGTGCAACTTGCATCACGCTGGCGGCAGGGCAGTTTCCGATTTCCCGATTTATCGTCCACTGAGCAAGCAGGTTCTGGACGTCGCCAACGCAACTGGACAGGTTTTGACCGCTCCACTCCGCAAGGGAATCAGCGGCCAAGGAAGGCGCGGAGGCGGGCATAGCCGGCGCGACTCACGGGGAGCTGCACGCCGTTCCTCAGTACGGCCACGTGACTGTCTTTGCCGTAGGGTTCAACCTTCGCGACGCGTTCGAGGTTGACGATGTAGGAGCGGTGGATGCGGAGAAAGCGCGAGGGATCGAGAGCCGCTTCGAGGCTGGAAATGGGTTGCTGTTTCAGATGCTTCTTGCCTTCCGTGGAGAGCGCGACGTAATCGTCCTGCGCCTCAGCGAAGTCCAGTTTGGACACAGGAATGATGAAAACCTGCGCGCCGTCGCGCACGGGAATGCGTTCGAGGTATTGCGCGGGCGGGCGCGCCGTTGCGGCAAGCTCGGCGGCGGGAACGGCAGCGGATGGCGACTTGCTGTCCAGACGCTCTTTCGCGCGTTCCAGAGCCGCTTCGAAGCGCTCCGCGCCAAAGGGTTTCAGGAGATAGTCCACGGCGTGGACCTCAAAGGCGCGGATGGCATAACTGTCGTAGGCGGTAACGAAAATGATGGCATTGCCGGTGCCGATCAGCTCGAGCACCTCGAATCCATCGAGCTTGGGCATCTGAATGTCGAGGAAGATCAGATCGGGCTTCGTTTCCGTCACTATTTTGACCGCCTCGAAACCGTTGGCGCACTCTCCGACAACCTCGATTTCCGGGTGCGAAGAAAGCAATTCGCGGATGACCTGACGCGCCAATTCTTCGTCGTCAACGATGACCGCGCGGATTTTCGTATCCTTCCGGGAGTTCACGTTGCGCGTCCCTCTCTTTCCGCCGGGAGCGTGAGCGACACGGAAAAGCGATCTCCCTCAGTCCTTACGTTGAAACTCGCGCGATCACCGTAGCGGGCCTCAAGCCGCTGGCGCACATTTAGGAGCCCCATGCCATTCTTTTGCCGCCGGGGCGGGGCTTCAGGATCGAATGAGTTTTCAACGATGATGGACAGAGCGCCATTCTGGCATCGCGCGTCGAGCCGGACCCACCCACCCTCAACGAGATTGGCAATGCCGTTGGTAAACGCGTTTTCGACCAGCGGCTGCAACAGCAGCGGCGGGACATCCATGGCGAGCGCTTCCTTGGCGATATTTTCTTCCATACGGAAGCGCGCGCCAAAGCGGATTTTTTCAACAGCGAGAAATGCGTGAATCAGCGACATTTCTTCCTCGAGAGGAATCGTGGATTTTTCTCCGAGGCCCAGAGTGCGCCGCAGAAAATCACCCAGCAAAACACACATTTCGCGCGCTTTTGCCGCGTCGGAGGTTGTTAGCGCGCTGATGGAATTCAGGCTGTTGAAGAGAAAATGCGGATTCACTTGCGCCTTCAGGGCGCGGAGTTCCGCGTCGCGCGCAAAAACGCGCGCTTCCATGGCCCGCGCTTCCGCCTCCTGAGAGGCTTCGACCGCGAGGAGAACGTAGTAAAAGCTGACGGAAAAAAGATAGAGAATCACGCCCGTGCCGAGAAGAATGGGGATCGTTCGAGACAGCCGGCCCGTGAGCCCTGGATATAAGGACATCCCGGTGAAGACGTAGGCGAGAAGCTCCGCGCACAAAATCCAAAGGCCACTTGCCACCAGCGCGGCCGCCACATGGACCTCCAGGAGCTTTCCGATGGTCGCACGGCTGGAGGGGATGGCGCGGCAGGAATACCAGGCGGAGAGGCAAACGAAAGCGTAGAGGAGGCAAAGCGGGAGGGACATGGAAATTGCCTCGCGCCTGCTCAATCCTCCCGTGGCAGCCATGAGATAGGCCAGCAATGCCGCGAGGGGAATCCATGCGAGGAGGTAGAGCGCAAGGCGGCTCAGGCGGCTGAGAATAGGGTGCATGTGGGCATCAGTTCTTGATTACGACGCTTCCAAAAACAGCTCCGCCTTTGACGACCAAACGTTTGGCGCCGGGGCCCAGCGGCTGTCCGTGAACAGTCCGGTCTGCATATTCACCAAAGACCGCCGCGCCGCGACTGACAACAATCCAAGTGTTGGGGACGCGGATTTCAACGGCGCCGAAGACCGCGTCGAGATGGATTACGGCCTCGTCACCCTCGATTTCAGCCTCAGTGAGATCAATCTTGAGCTCGCCGAAAACCGCTGCGAGTTTTCCACCCCTGAAATTCTTCGATGTGATACGCCGATGGGTAGCGCTGAAGATGACGTCCGCGTGCATATCCGCGGCGTCGGACGCAAATCCCCGCTCGACACCGATGGTCAAGGGCCTTACCCACTTTGACCCCCAGGAAGAGCTGCCTCCAAGTGAGCGCGAGAGGATCCAGAGTCCCCAAAGGATGATGGCCAAAGGCCAAAACATGCTCCAGCGTATGTGAAGATATCCAAGATTACTCAGCAGGAGCACAACGCCCGCGAGCGTCAGGAATGAGCCCCAAAACCTGCCAGGGCCGCTACAGAAAATAATTCCTTCGACCCCAAAGAAAATCAGGATCGCCGGCCAGAAAAACTGAAAAATGTGGTGGGCTGAAACGATCCCCATCTGGTCCAGCATGAAGATCGTTCCAATCGCGATGATAGCAAGCCCCCAGGAAAGACCTGAGGGGAATCGACGGAACTCATTGGCCATGATTTTGTCCTCCCCGGGAAGATGACAGCGCAGGCTGACTTTCTTCACGCTTCGTCACGAGCAGGAGCGCCAGACCCATGCTTATGAGGAGCAACGGCCAAAATGTCGCCAACTCTTGCACCCCCGGTGAATCCAGTTGCGCGACGAGCATACTCCAAACACTCTCCACAATCGTTGAGGCTATCCAGATATTGCCCGGCTGAACGTGGCCGTAGCCGAGTGCTCCCAATTGAAGCACGAGCCCGACCAGGATCAGAAGCCCTGCTCCTCCCATTATAAATACGCGCCCCGAGACGGATTGGGCAGAGGGCGACTGGCGATTCGCGTTGGTCATGCTTTCATCTCCCGCCATGTGTGTTTCACCTTCCATGGCGTGAGATTAGGCGGGAAAAGGCCAGGTGTCGCGCCCTTTTCGGCGAATGGCGGTGGAGTACCGGCGAGTGGGGGATTACCTATCGGTCGGGAAGAGTTGGAGCAAAAGAATCGCTGCTCGCAAACCCGCGGGTTGATCCTGTCCCCATCGCCGTAGCGGGGCACTCCCTATGCTGCTTGCAAGATTGCCTGGGTCCTATTTGACGATCGAGTCCAGAGGAATGTTCTAACCAGGAATCAGCCCATTCCCCGCGGGCGGGTAGTGGGCTGTTTTGAATTTCCTAGGTGCTCCCGAAAGCATGTGAGACTATCGAACCAGAGCAGTAGGAGCGGCAGCGTGAAATACCGAACTGCTATGTGGGCGAGTGTGGGCTTTCTCGTAGCGGGCTGCTGGGCACTTTATGCCTTCGCAACCACACCTCCAGCGATGACCTCTGCCGACCCGATTGTGACTCTCGTCCGGTTAACTTGCCCAATTACGCTTCTTAGTTTTTATCCGCTTCGTCTTTATTGGGTTCTTCTTGCGAATGCCGCTACGTATGCGTTGGTCGGTCTGATCGTGGAGACCCTGCGGCAAAGACTGAATCAGGCAAAATAATTCAAAACAGCCCACTACCGAATTTCAAACTGTACCACTACCCGCGGGCGGGTTTCGTTGACGGGAAGTTGGGGCGAATGTTATAAAGGATGGTTCCGTGAGGCGGCGCGCAGGTCACCGTATGCTCCTACCGGTCTTGGGCACGGAGCGGCTGCCTATCTAAAAGCATAGGCGATACAACTCAATGACAGACTTAGTTCGCCAAATAGGGGAACTGTTCCTTCGGGCTGTGCCTGTAGCCCTGATCGTCCTCATTTTCTATTTCATCCTGCGATCCGTATTCTTCCAACCCCTTTTAAAAGTAATGGCTGAGCGCGACGCGCGAACGTTGGGCGCGCAGAAAGCCGCCGAGGCGGCGCAAGCGGCCGCGGCAGAGAAGGTGAAGCAGTACGAGGAAGCACTGAAGCAGGCGCGCGCCAAGGTGTACGCCGAACAGGAAGCCGACCGGAAAAAGCTGCTGGAGGAGCGCGCGGGATTTTTGAAAGAGGCGCGGACAAAAGCCACCGGGGAAGTGAACGTGGCGAAGGAAAGCGTGGCCGGTGAATTGGCGGCGGCAAAGAAAGAGATCGAAGCAAGCGTGGCGCAACTGGCCGTGGAGATCGCGCGGCGGGTGTTGCCGGCGCCGCCTGCACCGGGGAGCCCGGCGAGAGAGGCACGATGAACCGCAGGGGATTGACGCGAGCGTTGCTGACGGCGGTTGTGCTGCTGTCGAGCAGCGTGCTGGCGCGAGCTGCGGAAGAGGGTGGCAGCCCGGCGGATCAGCCAATCGGAACGGTCTTCAAGTGGATTCACTTCGTGATTCTGGCGGGCCTGGCCTACTGGGTGTTCGCGAAGCTGCTGCCGCCGATGTTCCGGCGCAATGCGGACAACATCGGCGCAGCGATAGCCAAAGCGACGGCTGCAAAAGCGGAAGCCGAGAAGCAACTGCAGAACGCCGCAGCGAAGCTGGCCAATCTGGAAAAGGAAATCGCCGAATTTCGCGCCATCGCCCAGCGGGAAGCCAGCGCGGAGATTGCACGCCTGCGCCTGATCACGAAGGGCGACGTGGAGAAGATCGGCACGGCGGCCAAGGCGGAGATTGAAGCGGCAGAGCGCGCGGCACGCGTGGAATTGAAGGCGCTGGCGGCAAAGCTGGCGGTGGATGGAGCCGAATCGCTGGTAGCCAGGCAGATGACACCGAGCGTGCAGGAAGCCCTGATCAGCCAGTTTGTACAGAGCCTGCAGGGGAGGCCGAATTGAGATCGGCGAGCCTGCAATACGCGAACGCGCTGGCGGATATCGCGCTGGAGCAGGGCGCGGCGGAACCCGTGTTGAAGCAACTCTCGGAGTTTGGCGCCGCCTTTGCCGAATCGGCGGAATTGCGGACGTTTCTGTCCACTCCGGGGGTAGCGCGCGAAGCGAAGCACGGCGTGATCGAAAAACTGGCGGCGCGGATGGGCGCGAGCAAGATCATCCGGAACTTCCTGTTCGTGATGGTGGACAACCAGCGCACGCCGCTGCTGCCGGACATTTTGGAAGCCTTCCAGGAAGTCATCCGGCGGAGGCAAGGCGTGGCCGAGGCGGAAGTTTCTTCAGCGGTGAACTTGAGCGACGCGCAGAAAACGCAATTGCTGCAGACGCTGGAACGCTTGACGGGCAAAAAGATTCAGGCGAAGTATGCGCTGGAACCGGAGTTGCTCGGCGGCGCGGTGGTGCGCATCGGCGACACGATTTACGACGGGTCGCTGCGCAGCCGGTTGAACGAATTGCGCGCGCGATTGACGGCGGAGTAGACATTCGGGAACGGAGCAGGCATGGCGAACATCAAGGCAGACGAAATCAGCAAGATCCTGCGAGAGCAGATTGCGAACTACGAGCAGACCGTGTCCGTGGACGAAGTCGGCGCGATTATCAGCGTGGGCGACGGGATCGCGCGGATTCACGGTTTGGAAAAGGCGATGTCCGGCGAGATGCTGGCGTTTCCGCACAACATCTTCGGACTGGCGCTGAACCTCGAAGAGGAGGATGTGGGCGCGGTGCTGCTGGGCGAATCCTCGGAACTCAAGGAAGGCGACGTGGTGCGCCGCACGAACACGATTATGTCCGTGCCGGTGGGCGAGGAATTGATCGGCCGTGTGGTGAATCCGCTGGGTGAGCCGATTGACGACAAAGGACCCATCACCACGAAGCTGCGCATCCCGCTGGAACGCATCGCGCCGGGCGTGCTGGACCGCCAACCGGTGCGCGAACCGCTGCAGACGGGCATCAAGGCAATCGACTCCATGATCCCGATCGGCCGGGGACAGCGCGAGCTGATCATCGGCGACCGGCAGACGGGAAAGACCGCGATCATTCTGGACACCATCATCAACCAGAAGGGCAGCGACATGATTTGCATCTACTGCGCGATCGGGCAGAAACGCTCGACGATTGCGCAGGTGGTGAAGGTGCTCACCGATGCGGGCGCGATGGACTACACGATTGTGGTGGCGTCCTCCGCTTCGGAGCCGGCTTCGCTGCTATACATCGCGCCGTACGCGGCTTGCGCGATGGGCGAATACTTCCGCGATAACAAAAAACACGCGGTCACCTTCTATGACGATCTTTCGAAGCACGCGCAGGCTTACCGCGAGATTTCGTTGCTGCTGCGGCGGCCGCCGGGACGCGAAGCGTTTCCGGGCGACGTGTTCTACCTGCACTCGCGGCTGCTGGAACGCGCGGCGAAATTGAACGACAAACTTGGCGGGGGCTCGCTGACGTCGCTGCCGGTGATTGAGACGCAGGCGGGCGACGTTTCGGCTTACATTCCCACGAACGTGATCTCCATTACCGACGGGCAGATTTATCTGGAGTCGGACCTCTTCAACGCAGGCATACGTCCCGCAATCAACGTGGGTATTTCGGTGAGCCGCGTCGGCGGCAACGCGCAGATCAAGGCGATGCGGCAGGTGGCCGGAACGCTGCGGCTGGATATGGCGCAGTTCCGCGACCTGGCGGCGTTCGCCCAGTTCGGCACGGAGCAGTTGGACAAAGTGACGCGGGCGCAGTTGGCGCGCGGGCAGCGGCTGACGGAAGTCTTGAAGCAGGATCAGTACGTGCCGCTGTCGGCGGAGAAGCAGGTGCTGGCGATTTACGTGGCCACGACCGGTGCACTGGATACGATTCCCGTGAACGAAGTGTGCCGGTTCGAACGGGAGTTCCTGCAATTCGCGGAAACCAATTACGCCGGCGTGCTAAAGGAGATTGCCACAAAAAAGGTGCTCGACGACGGCATCAAAGCGGACATCAAGCCGGCGATCGATGCGTTCAAGGAACGCTTCACGGCGGCGATTGCGGCGGGAGCGAACTGAACGGACCGGCGATAAGACATGGCCACACTACTCGATTTCCGGCGACGCATCCGCTCGGTGAAAAACACGCAGCAGATTACGCGCGCGATGAAGTTCGTGGCGGCGGCGCGGCTGCGCAGGGCGCAGGAAGCGGCGCTGGCGGCGCGGCCGTTCGCCAAGGAACTGGCGCGCGTGCTGCGGTCTACGATGGCGCGGATCGAGTCGCCGCAGCACCCTTTGCTGGCTAAGCGCCCGGAAGAGCGCATCCTGGCGCTGGTGCTTGCCGGCGAGCGGGGTTTGGCGGGCGCGTTCAACACCAACATCCTGAAGACGGCGATCGAATTCTTTCGCAGCAAAAAGGGCAAGAAGATCGTCACCATCCCCATTGGAAAGAAGGGGCGCGACACGCTGCGCAAGGCCGGATTTGAATTCGCCGGGGAATACGTAAACGTGCTGGCGCGCGTGGATTTTGGAATTGCCCGGGAAATTGCCAACCTCGTGACGGAACTGTACGCGAAGGAATCAGTGGATGCCGTGTATGTGGTGTTCAGCGAATTCAAGAATGTGCTGGCGCCGCACCTGGCGGTGGAGAAACTCCTCCCGGTGGAGGCGATCGAGAGGGGCGAAGAGACGCAAGCCGAAGCTGAATGCACGCAGATCGATTACATCTACGAACAGCCGGAAGGCGAAATTTTGAGCCGGCTTCTGCCGAGGTACGTGGAAACACAGGTTTTGCGTTCCATGCTGGAATCCTCTGCCGCGGAGCATGCGGCGCGCATGACGGCAATGGACGCGGCGACGCAGAATGCCAGCGACGTGATTGATGCCCTGACGCTGCACATGAACAAAGTGCGGCAAGCAGCGATCACGAAAGAGATCATCGAAATTGTGAGCGGGGCAGTCGGAACAGCCTAGCCACGGGCGAGTTAGCGGAATTAGAGGAGCCGAAGATGGCGGAGCAATACGCAGCGGTGGGACGTGTGGTGCAGGTCATCGGGCCTGTGTTGGACATCCAGTATGAGGCCGGGCACCTGCCGGCAATTTACAACGCGGTGCGCATTACCAGCGAGGGCTTCAACATTCCCGAGCCGCTGGACGTGACCGCGGAAGTGCAACAGCACTTGGGCGAAGGGCGCGTGCGCGCGGTGGCGATGGAGCCGACCGAGGGCATGGTGCGCGGCATGAAGGCGTACGACACCGGGAAACCAATCGAAGTTCCCGTGGGGCGCGCCACGCTGGGACGAGTGCTGAACGTGCTGGGCAAGCCGGTGGACAATTTGGGCCCGGTCAAAGCGGACACGTTTTATCCCATTCACCGGCCGGCACCGACGCTCGAAGACCAGTCCACGGCGCTCGAAATGTTCGAGACCGGAATCAAGGTGGTGGACCTGATCCAGCCGTTCTTGAAGGGCGGCAAGATCGGATTGTTTGGCGGCGCAGGCGTCGGCAAAACCGTTCTGATTCAAGAGCTGATTCACAACGTGGCCATGAAGCACGGCGGCGTATCGGTATTTGCCGGCGTGGGCGAACGGACGCGCGAAGGAAACGACCTATACCTGGAATTCCAGGAGTCCGGCGTGGTGGTGCCGGGCAATCCGGATAAGTCGCGCGCGGCGCTTATTTACGGGCAGATGACAGAACCCCCGGGAGCGCGCCTGCGGGTGGGCCTGACAGGATTAACGGTGGCGGAATATTTCCGCGACCAGGAACACCTGGACGTGCTGCTCTTCATCGACAACATTTTCCGCTTTGTGCAAGCGGGCTCGGAAGTCTCCGCACTGCTGGGCCGCATGCCTTCCGCGGTGGGATACCAACCCAACCTGAATACGGAAATCGGCGAATTGCAGGAGCGCATTACTTCCACGAAGACGGGCTCGATCACCTCGGTGCAGGCGATCTATGTGCCTGCGGACGATTATACCGATCCGGCGCCGGCAGCGACCTTCACGCACTTGGATGCAACGACCAACTTGAGCCGGCAGATTGTGGAGCGCGGCATTTATCCCGCGGTCGATCCATTGGCCAGCAGTTCGCGCATTCTCGATCCGCGCATTGTCGGGCAAGAGCATTACGGCGTGGCGCGTTCGGTGAAGTCAGTTCTGCAGCGCTACAAGGATTTGCAGGACATCATCGCGATTCTGGGTATCGAAGAACTTTCCGACGAGGACAAGCTCTCCGTGGCGCGCGCCAGGCGCATCGAGAAATTCCTCTCGCAGCCCATGTTCGTGGCCGCGCAGTTTACCGGGCTCGAAGGGAAGTACGTCAAGATCGAAGACACCGTACGCAGCTTCAAGGAGATCGTCGAAGGCAAGTATGACGATATTCCGGAACAGGCGTTCTACATGGTCGGCACGATCGAAGAAGTGCTGGAGAAGGCCGAGAAGATGAAAGCGGGCGTTTAAGAAAGAAGAAGATGCTCCCTGATGCGATAGAACTGATTGTGGTGACGCCGGAGCGGCAACTGCTGCGGGAAACGGTGCTCGAGGTGACTATACCCGGGCTGGAAGGCGAACTGGGGGTGTTGCCGGGGCATGCGCCGCTGATGACGGAGCTGGGGATTGGCGAGTTGACCTACCGCACGGCAATGTCGAGCCGGCCGACTCCGCTTTCGGTGATTCGCGGGTTCGCGGAAGTGTTGCCGGACCGCGTCACCGTGCTGGCGGAAACCGCGGAGCGCGCGGAAGAAATCGACGTCAGCCGGGCGGAAGCAGCACTGGCACGCGCGGAGAAGCGGCTGGCCTCCAACGACACGAACATTGATTGGGACCGCGCTTCGGTGGCTTTGGCGCGAGCGGTGATCCGCATCCAGATCGTGAGGAAGTACCGCGGCGCACCGGTAGCTACACCCTGAAGCAGGGGTCGGCAGAGCCTTCCCCCGGTTGTAACCTTTCACCTCGGGCGTTATCCCATGGGACGCGGAACTTGTCATGGAACCGATCACGATGCACAGCATTGCATGGTGCCCGGATTGCCGTCGCGCGAAGACTTTCCTGAAGGAGCGCGGCGTCGCCTTTGAGGAAGTAAACATCGAAGAGGATCCGGAGGGTGAAGAGATCGTGATCCGCGCGAACCACGGCAAGCGTAAAGTGCCGACGCTGAAAGTGGGCGAGCGTTATTTCGCGTGCAGCCCGTTCAATGCGCAGCAACTCGCCGACGAATTGAAGATACCCCTGAATTCCTAGCCCTCGCGCAGGATCGCGCTGGATTTTTCTGGAAGCGCGACTCTGAAGAACCAGAAGCTTGCCTTCACTGCGTTCGTGAGGCTTCCACTGTTCCAGGGAGTTGCTGGCGAACGGACTTAATTCGTCAGGCCGCGGGTCCAGACCTGCGTGACGTTGAGGGTGTCATCAAGGAGGACGATATCGGCGTCCGCTCCCACGCGCAGCGAACCCTTTTTGTATTCGATACCTAGCAGCGTGGCGGGATTCAGCGTGAGCATGCGCAAGGCATCGCCGAGGGAGGCGCCCAGGCCAACGATGTTGCGCAAGGCGCGATCCAGAGCCAGCCTGCTGCCGGCCAGTTTGCCCTCGGCATTGCGACAGACACCGCCGCTTACGGTCACCTCTAATGCTCCCAGCGCATATTTCCCGTCCGGCATGCCGGTGGCGGAAATGCCGTCGCTGATAAGGATGACGCCTCCCGCACCCTTTGCCTGAAGGAGCAGCCGCATGGCCGTTTCATCCACGTGCACGCCATCGGCGATCAACTCCGCGGTGACATCGGGTGAAGTGAGTACGGCACCGATCACGCCGGAATCGCGGTGAGAAAACGGGCGCATCGCGTTGTAGACATGGATGGCGTGGTGCGCGCCCCGAATGATGGCGGCGCGCGCCTCTTCGTAGGTTGCGTCGGTGTGGCCAATCCCCACGACCAGTCCGGATCTTCGCGCGACATCAATACAGAGCAAGGCACCGAGAAGTTCAGGCGCGATGGTGAGGATCAGGGCGTGGCCACCAGCCGCGGCAATAAACTTTTCCAGCAAATCCGCCGAAGGCAGCTTGAGCCATTCCGCGGGGTGTGCGCCGCGGCGAATGGGGCTGAGGAATGGCCCTTCGAAGTGGATGCCGAGGACTTCCGCACGGGAATCAGTCGCCTGGTGTTGCAGCGCGATGTAACGCGAGATGCCCTCGGCACTCCTGCAGATGTCCTCGGGGCGGGCCGTAACCGTGGTCGCAACGTAAGAGGTGGTGCCGTGAGCGGCGATGGTTTTGGAGACGGCCTTAAGGGCGTCTTCGGTGCCTTCCATGACGTCGTGGCCGCCGGCGCCGTGGATGTGGACGTCCAGAAAGCCGGGAGCCGCAATCCTGTCTGTGGCGTTGATCTCGTTCCCATCGGCGGGAAGCGAGATGCCGCCGCGCGGTCCGATGGCCTCGATGACACCGTCGCGAATCAGGATTCCAGCGTCGGTGATCTCCGTCGAGGGAGTGAAGGCGCGGCCAACGTGGAGAAGAGTCGTGGACATGGGCGAAGAATCATCGTAACGGAATTTGGCAGGAGTGCAAAAAGAAAACAGGCAGGAGCGAACTCCTGCCTGTTCAAAGATAAAGTTTAGATCGCGAGCTTTACTTGGCCATCTCGATGCTGGTGAGCTTCAGATTGTCACCTTCGACCGAGCCCTTCACGGTGACGTGATGGCCGGCATGAGCGGCGACCTTGTCCTGGGCATCGATGGCGTAGACCTTCTTATCGGCATCGTTGACGAAGACATAACTCGCGCCATGCTCCTTCACGCACTTGGCGGCGCAATCGGCGTGCTTTTCATTGGCGCCTTTTGCCCCGCACATGCTGTCGGAGATATAGCCGGTCCAGCTCCCGTCGGCCGCAAAAGTAAGCGCTGCCGCACAAAGAACTAGTACCAATCCTGCCAGAAATTTAGTTCTCATCTTTCCTCCCCCTCAATAGGATGTCGCTTCAAAACACTCCCGTCCGGAGGCCATTAGAGTGGCACAGCGCCGGAACGCTGTCCAGAGGCAGTTGATTGTTAGACGCGGGCCGTGCCAACAGGTCCATGCAGGTAAAGGAAAAGGGAGGATTCTCTGGATCCTCCCTTTTGGTATCGCTCTCAAGGAATTGGACTTGCGCCGAGAGTGGCAAGCCACAGTTGGTTATTGGGCGGCAGTATTGCTGGCCGCCGCAGTGGCTGCCGACTTGGGCGTGGAAAGATAGCCGGTGATCTGGCTCTTGCCGACCTCGAACACGACGATCTCATAAGGAGACATGTGCGTGCTGCCCTTGACGTAGAACTGCACGGGCTCGCCGGCGGTCTTGTCCTTCTTCTCGATGGACTTGTCATCTGCGAGCACGGTCATGGTGTACTTGGACTTTTTCGGGTCGGTCTTATTCAGGGCCATCTGTACGGGGCCAACGCGCTGCGGCGTCTTGGCCTTTGCCAACGTGAATTCAAAGTAGTTGCGATCGCCGCGGCGCCTCAGCTCTTCCACGTCGTCGTGATTCCGGGCAATCAGACCGCTCATCACGTTCATGTCGCCCATGGAGCGTTCGAGCTTGGCCTTGGTGACGTCGAGGTCACTCTTCACGCCGGTGACATCGCCATTCAACTTGGTGACATCTTCGGTGCTGGCTTTGGTGGCGAGTTGCGTGTTGACGTTTGATGCCAGGCCCGTCAGCTTCTTGTCATAAGCGGCCCCGGCAGCCTTCGACTGCTTGCGTGCGCTGATAAGCTCGTCCTGCGTGACGTTCAGCTTGTCCGTGACGACCTTGAGGTCGCTCTGCAACTGCTGACTCTGGTCCTCGGATTTGGCCAGGCGCTGGCCCAGCGCATCATTTTGCTGCTTCAAAGAAGCCTGGGTTGATTGTTCAACGGATTTGGCGTGGTTCAAAGCGCTCCAGCCTACTCCGATGCCGATCAAGGAAAGTCCGCCGAGGGCCGCGATGGCAAGACCCACCCAGCGGGGTGTGGCTGCCGTGTTCTGAATATTCGTTTCTTGAAACTCGCTCATGGACTTCATCTCCTTTTGGCGTTGCCGCCCTGCGCTGTGGAAAACGGGCACTCGCGGAGCCAAAGTGGGGCAACGGGTTATGTTACTTATAATACCATGATCGCGAAAGACTTAGAGGGAGAAAGGAAACGGGAAAGAGCGGATCTAGAATGTACTAGTACCAGTAAAGATTACCTGTGCCCTTCTGCGAACGTAAAATTTGCAGCTTTTTCACAGCGCAGAAATGGAGAGAATCCTCGAGGCCCAAAGAGAATGAAAGCCCCACAGATAGATTTCGAGCGGACGCTAAGCAATTACGAAGAAAAGAGTTAGTGGGAACTGCTCAGGCGGCTTGGGAGTCCGGGGTGAGCTTGGTGGGCCCGAAGTAGCGATCCAGGGTGGTTGTCGCGGCGTCGAGAACCAGCCGGCAATCGGGGCAAGAATGCAAATGGCGCTCGATTTCAACTTGGACGCCAGGGGAGAGTTTCCCCTCTAAATACATACAAATCAGGTGGATAGTATCTCGACAGCTCATACCCGGTATCCCTCAGGTCTCGCGATGGAGGCCATAGCTTGTGCGCTAGATAGAAGCATTTGTGCAACCAAATCGAAAGGGTTCCGTGGGATTAGCTAACTTATTGAATGTGATAGCGTTAGGAATAGGAAAACGGCGGCCATGGGAATCTGTGATTCCCTGAACCGGAAATCTTTACCGTAGGATGAACATGGATTGCACTTGGCCTGAGTCAGCGCAAGGGCGTATTCACCATCTGGCGCAGTGCAGCGATGCGGTCTTCCAGCGGGGGATGCGTGCTGAACAGCGAGGCGAGCGTGCCCCCGCCGAACATCGGTTTAACGATACACAGCGAAGAGGTGCTGGGGGAAATTGCCGACGTGGGGATGCGCCGGTTATACGCCCCTAGCTTCTCCAGGGCGCTGATGAGTCCATAGGGTTGGCCGACCATGCGCGCGCCAGTTTTGTCCGCGGCATACTCCCGGGTGCGAGACAGAAAGAGCTGCAGCAGCAGCGCGGCGAAGGGCGCGAGGAAGATCATAAGCAGGGCCGACAACCCGCCACCGCCGCGGTCATCATCGCGATTGCCGCCGTACCCGCCGAAGATCATGGCCCACCGGCCCATCTGCGCGAGATAGGTGATCGCGCCGGCGATGGTGGCCGCGATGGAACTGGTCAGGATGTCGTAATTGCGCACGTGAGAAAGCTCGTGAGCGATGACACCCTCGAGTTCGTCGTCGTTCATGATTTGCAGCAAGCCCTGCGTGACCGCAACCGAGGCGTGATTCGGATTGCGCCCCGTGGCAAAGGCATTCGGTGCCATGTCCGGAACCACATAGAGTTTCGGCACCGGAATGTTCGATTTGGCGGCGAGGCGCTCCATCACCTGGTATAAGCGCGGAAGCTGCTCGCGGGTAACCGGCTGGGCGCCGCTGGATTTCAGGGCGATCTTGTCGGAGAAGAAATAGGAGACGCCGTTCATCAGTACGGCGATGAGCAGAGCGATTTGCATGCCGCCACGCCCGCCAAGAGCGCCGCCCACTAGCACCAACAGCACACTGAGAAGAATCAGAAGAATACCAGTACGCAGCACTTTCATGTAAGTAACCTTCCTGGAGGAACCTCGCTTTGCTCGGCGGAAAAATTAGTCTAGAGCGCAGCCTGGAGAGCGTCAAGCCGCCTCGCTCTTCTGGAGAAAAGCTCATTCCCGCCGCTACTTCCTGGCTGCCGCGACCGGTGCCCTGGCGGGCACGCGTTCGAAGCGCATGGCATCCTTCTGGCCGTCGCGATCGGCGCGCACGTGATCGCCAGGGAGAATCGCGCCCTCCAGAATCCGCATCGCCAGGGGATCCTGAACGAGGCGCTGAATGGTGCGCCGCAGCGGCCGCGCGCCGTACGCCGGGTCGAAGCCTTCGTGAAGCAGCAACTCGATCGCCGGACGCGTCAACTCGAGAGTGATCTGACGTTCCGCAAGCAGCTTCTCGACGTTTTTGAGCAGCAGCACCACAATGCGTTCGAGTTGCTCCTTGCCAAGCGGATTGAAGATCACGATTTCATCAATGCGGTTGATGAATTCCGGCCGGAACGCCGCGCGCAATGCTTCCATCGCTTGCTTGCGGGCGCGCTCCGGGTCTTTGCCCGAAAGCTCAAAGACCGCGGTCGAACCGACGTTGCTGGTCATCACCAGGACGGTATTACGGAAATCGACGGTGCGGCCCTTGCCGTCGGTTAAGCGGCCGTCCTCAAGAATCTGCAACAGCACGTTGAAGACGTCCGGGTGGGCCTTTTCGATTTCGTCGAACAGGATGACGGAATAGGGGTGGCGGCGGACCTGTTCGGTGAGCTGCCCGCCCTCTTCATAGCCGACATAGCCTGGCGGCGCGCCGATAAGCCGCGAGACACTGTGCTTCTCCATGTACTCGGACATGTCAATGCGGATCATCAGCTTTTCATCGTCAAAGAGGAATTCGGCGAGCGCGCGGGCCAGCTCAGTCTTGCCGACGCCGGTCGGGCCGAGAAAGATGAACGAGCCGATGGGGCGCTTGGCGTCCGAAAGGCCAGCGCGGCTGCGGCGCACGGCATTGGCCACGCGGGAAAGGGCATCTTCCTGGCCGACCACGCGCTGGCGCAAGCGCTCTTCCATGTGCACAAGTTTCTGCGCTTCGCCCTCGAGCAATCGTCCAACGGGGATGCCTGTCCACTTGCTCACCAGCCTGGCGATATCTTCTTCGTCGACTTCTTCCTTCAGCATGCGCGTGTTTTTTTGAACCGCGTCAAAGCGGTCCTGGGCTTCCTTCAGCTCGCGTTCCGCCTGGGCGATCTTGCCGTAGCGGATTTCGGCGACCCTAGCGAGTTCACCGGCGCGCTCGAAGCGCTGCTCTTCGGCTTTGAGCTGGTCGATCTGCGCCTTCAGCTTGCGAATTTTGGCGATTTCCGCCTTCTCGGCTTGCCAACGGGCCTTGCGCGCATTGGAATCCTCGCGCAGCTTGGCCAGTTCCTTTTCGATTTGCTTGCGGCGCTCCACGGAATGCGCGTCGGTTTCCTTCAGCAGCGCCTGGCGCTCGATTTCGAGCTGCAGGATGCGGCGCTCGATTTCGTCAATTTCGGTGGGCAAGGAATCGATCTGCATGCGCAGGCTGGCTGCGGCTTCATCGATCAGGTCGATGGCCTTGTCTGGCAGGAAGCGATCGGAGATGTAGCGGTGCGACAGCGTGGCGGCGGCCAGGATGGCGGCGTCCTTGATGCGCACGCCGTGATGAACCTCGTAGCGGTCCTTGAGTCCGCGGAGAATCGCGATGGTGTCCTCCACGCTGGGTTCGGGCACAAGAACTGGCTGGAAGCGGCGTTCCAGTGCCGGATCCTTTTCGATGTACTTTTTGTACTCGTTGATGGTGGTGGCGCCGATGGCGCGCAATTCACCGCGCGCCAGTGCCGGCTTGAGCATGTTGGAGGCGTCCATGGCGCCTTCGGCCGCACCGGCGCCGACGAGCGTATGCAGCTCGTCGATGAACAGAATGATCTGTCCTTCCGCTTCGGAGATTTCCTTCAGAACCGCCTTCAGGCGATCTTCAAATTCGCCGCGATACTTCGCGCCGGCAACCATGGCCGCCAGATCCAGCGCCACCAGCCGCTTGGTTTTCAAAACGTCCGGAACATCGCCGGAAACGATGCGCTGCGCCAGGCCCTCGACGATGGCGGTCTTGCCGACGCCGGGTTCCCCAATCAACACGGGGTTGTTCTTCGTGCGGCGCGCCAGAATCTGCATGACGCGGCGAATCTCTTCATCGCGCCCAATGACGGGGTCGAGCTTGGAGCGGCGGGCCAGTTCGGTTAGGTCGCGCGCGTATTTTTCAAGTGCCGCGTACGTTGCCTCGGGATTCTGCGAGGTGACGCGCTGGCTGCCGCGCACACCGGCGAGGGCCTGCAGAATGGCCTCGTGTGACGCGCCATTCTTCTTGAGCAACTGGCCGGCCGGATCACGATCCTGGCCGGCGATGGCCAGGAAAAAGTGTTCGGTGGAAACGTACTCGTCCTTGAATTTGTCGGCTTCGTCGAAAGCGCGTTCCAGAACGTCATTGAGCGGCCGCCCCATGTTCTGCTGGGCGAAGCCCTGCACTTTAGGCAAGCGTGAGATTTCGCGTTCGATGTCCTGATTGATCAGTTCCGTGCGAATGCCCAGGCGGGCGAGCAGCGGCGGCACAACGCCGTCGGGTTGCTGAATCAGAGCGGCGAGAAGGTGGACCGGCTCGATGGATTGATTTTCGTGGCGCGCAGCGACGTCCCGCGCCGCTTGCAGCGCCTCTTGAGCTTTCACGGTCATTTTGTCAAAGCGCAGCATGATTCCTCGCTTCCCTGTCTTGCTGAAGAAAAAGGGCTGGCGCGATTGCCAGCCCCTATGCTTATCCCACGACGACTTCGCCGTTTGAACGATGCGCGCCTTAGCGGCCCGCGGCAGCAGCCAAGGCGGGCGCCTCCACATTGACCTTGATCAGCTTCGGCTTGGCTTCCTCGCGCTTGGGGATGCTCAGCGTCAGCACGCCATTCTTGTAATCGGCCTTGATCGCTTCGGCATTCACGGTGTTGGCAAGAGAGAAGCTGCGGCTGAAGGAGCCATACGACCGCTCCACACGCAGATAGTTGTTCTCGCTCACTTCCTTCTCGAATTGACGTTCACCGCGGATGGTGAGGATGTTGTTCTCGACGCGAATGTCGAGCTCTTCCGGCTTGATCTCCGGAATATCCGCCTTGACGACGAGTTCGTGCTCGGTCTCGTAGATGTCGACCGCCGGCGCCCAGGCCGTCAAGTTGGCCTCGTCCGAAGTGCGATCAAAGGCCTCGTTGACGAGGCGGTTGATCTGGTCCTGCAGGGTAGTAACCCCGCGAAAAGGTTCAAAACGGCTCAAAGTAGCTCTCATAGTAAAAGACCTCCACAGATGATCTCGAATGAATAATAAAATATGAGTGTCATAATGTCAAGTATTATCTTCATTGGTTCCAGAGTCGTTAAACCGTTTGTGTACAACATTATAGGCGGCCTCTCAATTGCCTAGCCCCCCTCTCGCATTCCTGCCAATGGTAAGCTTTACTGGATAATTGCCGTCGCACTTCCCTTGTTTTGTTATAGTTCGGACTGATGCGAGTCGACACATTTGACTACCAGTTGCCCGCCGAGTTGATCGCGCAGCGCCCCGCAGCGCTTCGGGAAGCCTCGCGGATGCTGTCGCTCGATCGTCAAAGCGGCGCGTGGGAGGACCGCGCGTTTGCGGACTTGCCAGCCTTGCTCCGTGACGATGCGCTGGTGGTGCTGAACAATGCGCGCGTCCTGCCCGCACGCTTGTTTGGAAAACGCACAGGCGTTCATGCGCAATCGCCTTCGCGCAAAACCGCGAGAGAACACCTGACGGGCACCGTGGAAGTTTTCCTCACCAGAAAAGTGGAAGTCGAGATTTGGGAAGCGCTGGTGCGTCCTGGTCGAAAAATGGGAGTGGGAGAACGAGTGCTTTTCGGCGGCGGCGAACTGGAGGCAGAAATTCTGGCGCGGGGCGAATTGGGATTGCGAACGATCCGCTTTCGGTCTCACAACGATCAAAGTGTGGAGGTGAACATCGAGCGGTTGGGACATGTGCCGCTGCCGCCGTACATTGACAGGCCGGATGAATCGTCCGATCGCGAGCGCTATCAGACAGTTTATGCGCGGAAGCCGGGAGCTGTGGCTGCGCCGACCGCAGGCCTGCACTTCACTTCAGAGGTTCTCGAGAAGATACGAAACCGCGGCTGCGAAACGTGTGAAATTACGTTGGATGTGGGGCTCGGCACATTTCAGCCGATTCACACCGAGACGCTCGAGGAACACAAGATTCATTCTGAGGCGTACGAGATCAGCACAGAAGCGGCGGATAAAATTATTCGCGCCAAGGAAGAAGGCCGGCCGGTACTGGCGGTGGGCACTACAGTTGTGCGCGCTCTGGAGGATGCGGCGGGCAAGGCGGCAGCGCAGGGCGACGCTAGGCATATTGCGGCGGGGAGAGCCGAGGCCAGCCTGTTCATCTTCCCAGGACACACGTTTCGCGTGGTGGACTGTCTGCTGACGAATTTCCACCTGCCAAAGTCGACATTGCTGGCACTGGTTTCCGCATTTGCGGGGCGTGAGGCCATCCTGGCGGCCTACCGGCATGCGGTCGCGGCACGGTACCGGTTTTACAGCTACGGCGATTGCATGTTGATTCGCTAGCGGCGGGCGGATTGCCCTGCAGTTTGCAGGAAGCGGGTGCGCAGTGCCAGCGCGAGCACGGCGAGGAGTTCACTCGCGGCAACAACGAGGGTGTGCCACTTCAGGAGTTCCTGAGTGGCGCAGAAGAGGAGGGAAGCTGAGGACGGGATCAGCTTCCCCGGTAATTCGCGGGCAAAGGTCACGTGTTTTCCCCTTACTGTGCCAAGACCAAAACGCTCGTTTTCCCCCCGAAGCGCAGTTCCAGCATTCTGCCGTCGCCATCGGAAACGATCTGGTCATCGGCCGGTTTGATGTCACGGTCTTCCCAGCGGCCTTCAGACTCCGCCACGACTTTCTTGCCTTTCTGGATGGTGAGGTGATTGCCGTCAATGAGAATGCGGTAATCGCCGGACTGAATAGTAGTCTTGCCAACGTGCATGGAATGAGTGATGGGTAGATCTTTGACCATGGGCTTGGCGAACGCGGGAACCGAAATTGCGAGGGCCGAGGCCATAACCAAACTGCGGACCAAGGAATTGTTGCTCATACGTGTCATGTCCTTTCGAGGAGCGAGTCAGCCGAAAGGTCATCCAAGGACGGGAGAGTTGACACGCAGGCAGAGGAAAAGGTAGCCTCGCGATGGAGACACGTTTTCTTCCTGGTTCACGATCCGGAATAACTGCGTGTCAATGACCCCGCGGCTGCCACCGCGGGGTGCTTTTACTTACGCTCGTTTCGTCCCGAACAGCCCGAACATCGGCCGCAACCATATAGACGAGAACCACCGGGCGAATGTTTCGTGGCCGGTCGCATTTTCTTGTTACATTCTTAACCACACGAGGAGTCACTGCCGGTGTCAAATGATGTTCACATTGCCTTGCGCTCGGCCCCCAGGCTTCATCTATACTCGTGGGCTCGGTTCGGACAGGCCGGATGCGACTCTTAGTTCTCAGCGATCTCCATGCCAATCTGACGGCCCTGGAAGCCTCCCTCGAAGCGGCGAAAGGGAGCTGGGAGCGTGTAGTTTGTCTGGGCGACGTGGTAGGCTACGGGCCGGATCCAAACGAAGTCAGCACGCGCATTCGCGAACTGGGCGCAGCCACGATTCGCGGCAATCATGACAAAGCGGTCGCGGATCTCATGTCCACGGAGGACTTCAATCCGGTAGCCAAAATGGCCGTCAATTGGACACGCGCGCAACTCTCCAACGAAAACATGGACTGGCTCGCCGCCTTGCCCCAGGGCCCGCTGGAAGCCGAAGGAGTAGTGCTGGTGCACGGCGCGTTCCAGGATGAAGATGAGTACGTGTTCACGCCGTCGCAGGCGCTGGAAGGCTTGCTGGATTCCTCCTTGCCGATCACCTTTTATGGCCACACACACCACCAGGGAGGCTTCGCCTATCAGGATTCGCAACTGGAAGTTTTGCAAGTGCACCCGCGCGAGAACGAGATGCGCTGTGCGCTGCGCGTCGAAGACCAGAAGCGCTACCTCTTGAACCCCGGATCGGTGGGGCAGCCGCGCGACTCCGATCCGCGCGCTAGTTTTGCAATCGCCGATAGGGAGCATCAGGTGGTAGAGTTCTGGCGTGTGCCCTACGACATCGAGAAGGTCCAGGAGCGTATGCGAAACGCGCGCCTGCCGGAGCCGCTGGCGCATCGCTTGAGCCTCGGTCGCTGAAGCAGGGATGGCACTCGCGTAGAATTTGAGAGAAGCAGTCGATGCGAAACGCACTGCAAGATCCCGAAAATGTGGCGAAAGAGGAGAAGCGCTCGCCGCTCACGCTGATCATTGGCGGCGTGGTCGCGCTCTCGATCGGGCTCAGCTTTTGGTTTCTGTTCCATGCGCCGTTGGGCGGACCGGCGACCTATCGGGCCACGGTAAACCTGAAGATGACGCCGGCGGAGCAGGCCTACCTCAAGAACATCCGCATCGAAAAGATCGCCCTGAGCCGGGCGGAAAACTTCATCCATCAGGAAGTGACTATTCTTTCGGGAGAAGTGGTCAACGATGGCCCGGAGAAGATTCTGTACCTATCGTTCACTGTGGAGTTCGCCGATTCCATGGATCAAATTGCGCTCCGGGAAACGCGCGGTGTGCTGAGCGCCCCGTCGGCAACGCTATCGCCGGGGGAACGCCGTCCGTTCGAGATTTCGTTTGACCACGTGCCCTCCTCCTGGAACATGCAACAACCCTATGTGCGCGCCTCCTATTTGCAACTCTCGCATAGAAAATAGTTGTTCGTTAACCACATAGTTAGATTAATATACAGGCATGGAACTCGCGGAGGAACTGCGCGCCTGCCTGAAGGATCTGTCGGCGGGCGGCTCGATCGAAATCCGGGAGAACGGCGGACGGGTCCCCTCGGCAAAGCCGCTATCCTGGGAGGTGCGGGGCGCGCCGGCGAAGCCGCTGCTGCACCTGTGGTCGGAGACCTGCAACGTGACGCGGCGCGTTCTGGCCATCACGGACCAATCGGACGGTCGCGTTCTGCTGGCGGTGGAGTGTTTCGGACGCACAAAGCCGCAGCGGCTGGAAATTATTCGGCTGGGCTACGAACGCGACGCCAAAGGACTATCTCGAGAAGAATTCTGCGAGCAACTCCGGCGCATCCTGGCGGAGCGGTTTCCCGATGAGACGGTTGAAAAACTTTCCATCGCGGCTGACTTGGAGCATTCTTTCTCTCGCGTCTATGCGCGGGGAATTTCCCGCAAAGGGATGGCGCACTATGCGTTCCTCGCCGTTCCCGACGAGGAAACGCCGGAAGCCCTTGAGAGCAGCCTGACCTACGGGTTGCTGTGGCTCGACCACACGCGGCAGAACGACAGGCGCGGCAAGCTTTCCGGGCTGCGGCTGATATTACCGAAGGGCAAAGCAGCGGCGCTTGCGGCGCGCATCCAGGCCATCGACCCGCGTGTGGCCCTGCAGATTTATGAGCGGGACGCGCAGCGGGAGACTCTGGAGCGCGTCGATCCCTGCGCGAACGGGAACATCAGCGCGTGGCTGGTGCCGCGCCGGGAGTCGCAATTGCTTCTGGACCGCGCTGCCGCGGCGCTTGCGCCGCTCCTGGCGCTCGAGCCTGAGGCCATCAGGGCGCACGCTTCGCCGCAGACGCAGGAAGTTGTTCTGCGTTTCCGCGGCTTGCCGTTTGCGCGCTGGTCGGAAGGGTGCATCACCTTTGGCATGGACGGGCACTGGCATGAACTGAACGCCCACAACGAAGTAGCGTTGAAACAGTTCGTGCTGAACCTGCAGAATTTCCGCCATCCCCTGGCGAGCGACACGCGCCACCCGCTCTATCGTGCACAGGCCGAACGATGGATGCAGACCATGGTGATGAGCGACGTCAGTCAAATCGACTTGGCCTTAGATCCTGCGCAGGTGTACGAGCAGGTGCTTGCGCAAACGGCCGGGCAGCACGGAATTTTGGATCTGCTGTGCGTCACGCGCGCGCACCGGCTGGCCATTTTGGAATTGAAGGCGGTGGAGAATCCGGACCTGCCGTTGCAGGCGGGGGATTACTGGTCAAGGATTTGCCGGCTACAGGCGCAGGGCGACCTCGCGCGCTACGGCTACTTCCCCGGAGTTGAACTACACCCCGATCCGCCGGTAATTTATCTGGTGGCGCCGGCGTTGCGGTTTCATCCCAGCACGGACGTGCTGCTGCGCTACCTCAAACCAGAAATGGAAATAATCCGCGTGGGCTTGGTGGAGAGCTGGCGGCGGGGCCTGCGGGTGGTGATGCGGCAATAAGCGGCACCGCAATGGACTGCAGCGAAGCGGTGGGAAGCGCTTGCCTTCTTGAGGCCACACGGTAAAATAAAGGCCAACTCTTCGCCCAGGAAAGCTTGCGTGAAATTCATCGTAAACATCAGGCAGGCAGACGCCGTATCTATCGTGGAAGTGAGCGGAAGGCTGACGTCATTCGAAGCCGGTGCATTTCGCGACGCCATCTTAGGGCTCCTGAAGCACGGCAAAAAAAACATTGTCCTGAATTTAAGCGGCCTGGATTATCTGGACAGCTCCGGAATCGGCGAACTAGTGCGCAACTACCTCACGGTCGTCAAGAAGGGCGGGGCGATGAAAGTGGTGGGCTTGGCCTCGAAGGTGGAAGAGATTCTGAAGATCACTCAGCTATACCAGGTCTTCCCCGAGTATCCCGATGAGGCCTCTGCGCTCGAAAGCTTCCCGGAAACCCCTCGCAGCGGGCAACCAGAAACGCCTCAGCATTAGCCTGCGCGCCTAAGACCAGCAAAACCAGGATTTGGAAACGACTGAGACATAACTCCTCAAAAAAAGTGGGCCAAAAGGAAGAGAAGCAGCTAGGGGGTTGCCCTAGCTGCTTCCCGGGGTGTGTCCTCGAAGTGGTATTACTGATTTAGATGCGTTGGGGGCGAAAAGGTTTCCTAAATCTGCGCGCGGTGTGGGGATGCCAAAGCAGGTTTGGCATGACGCGAGTAAGTCTCAATAGAACAAATACTTACGCCAACGTTCGTCGCGGTGGCCGATCAGGCGCATCAACTGCCGCGAGGTGTGCAGGGTAAACGGACGCGGACGGCGCGCCAACTTGAGTCCAGCCTCTTCCGGCGTGCGGTCACCCTTGGTGTTGTTGCAGCGGTAGCAGCACGCCACCAGGTTCTCCCAAGAGGAGCGCCCCCCACGAGAACGCGGCAGGACGTGATCCAGTGTCAGTTCGGAACTGGGAAAGACCCGGCCACAGAACTGGCAAGTGTTGCGGTCGCGCAAGAGGATATTTTTACGGGAGAGAGCGCGGCTCTGCTGCGGAATATGACGATAGGCCAAGAGGCGAATCACCGAAGGCACTTTATGGGCATGCGCTGCGGAATGGACCTCCGCACTGTGCACTTCCTCGGCCTGCGCCACTCCCTTCAGGAGCAACACCATAGCCCGGCGCACGGCAGTGACGTTGATCGGTTCGTAGGTGGCGTTCAGCACCAGCACGGGTTCCTGCATCATGGAAGCACGCCGGCCGGGGAGGAGAGGAAGGAGACGGCTGGAAGCGTTCCCCGAAGGGTTGGGCACAAGCAAGCCACCCGCTTCGAGGGAATGTCTCCCACGGGGATCGATCGCCTCTGGCCTTCTTGCGTTCATCGCGCACCCTTCAGGGTACTAAGCTCCGCTGACGGGAATAGCGGGCCGCGCGGCGCGGGCAATGGTTAGTCCCAGTACCGAACGGGCTCCGGCTTCGCGTAACGCGCGAGCACACGCATCAAGCGTCGCTCCCGTCGTCATTACATCATCTAGCAACAAGACCCGCAAATTGTCAACCCGGCCGCCCCGGCGCATGACAAAAGCGCCACGTACCGCTTCCCAGCGCTCCTCCTGGCTGAGCAAGTGCTTTTCCGGACGGGGGCGGGAGCGCATCAGGAGGATGGGGCGGTAGGGTACTTTGAGGCGGCGGGCCAGCGTGCGCGCGAAGAGGTCCACCTGGTTATAGCCGCGGTCCTTGCGGCTCTGGCTGTGCAGCGGGACCGGGACGACGACGTCGACAGGCAAGAGGCGCGGGTCGCTGCGGACCAACTCCAGAAGGCGCATGGCGAAGAAGGAGCCTAGCGGCTCGATGCGCTCGTACTTGAGGAGGACGATGGCGCGGGCTAGCGCGCCTTCATAAACGCCAAAGCTGCGCGCCAGTTGAAACCCGAATTTCCCCTCCACGCAGTCACGGCAAACCGCTTCGCCTTCACCGGGTTTAGCTGGAACCGGCAAAGGTTGGCCGCAAATGCGGCAGATTGGCGGCGCGATCTTCTGGAACGATGCCAGGCACGTTTCGCAGAGCGGTATCCGGCGGGCGTGCGTCAGGAGCACGTCACAGAGCAGGCAGCCAGCCGGGAACACCACGCTGGTCAGGGCACCGGCGAAACTCTCCAGCCAGCGCACCAGGGGAAGCCGTGATGCAGGAAGGAACATGGTGCAGCGACACCCATCCTCGCTGGGTTTATTCTACTTCAGTTAGATGCTGATTAGGTAATCGATAACGGGTGAGGGACTACAACGCGCCCTGTTCCATTTTCTCCGCGCAGGCAATGCAGTGTTTCGCCCACGGCACTGCGTCCAGACGCTTCTGTTGCAACTCCTCCTGGCAATTGGCGCAGGTACCGTACTCGTTGTTGCGGATACGTTTCAGGGCCTCGTCGATCATATTCAGGATGGTGCGGTCGGTATTGGTCTGCCCGAAGAGAAACTCCTTGGTATAGGAGTTTGCAGCCTTATCGGCGAGGTCGACGGTGGGGTCGTCGTCGGCCTGGCGGCCTTCCTCTTCGGTGCGCACGATGGTCCTCACCAGTTCGTCGCGCCGCGTCAGTAATTTCTTTTTGTAGTACTCCAAACGCTTCTTATCCATGTTGTCCTCCCCCAGATGGCTCCCGGGGGCCACCTAAAAACTACATAGTGTAGGCTGGGTTTCGAGATGTGTCAAGGCGGCGTGTCGAGCTTGTCTTAGCTCCATAATTCTGTCACCCCTTAACGGCAACGTGAAAATGTCACCCTATGAGACAGGAGACATTCACGTTGAGTCGGAAGGAACTGCAGCGAGTGAGCGTCATTACTGCTTGCGTCAAAGGAGACATGGCGTGTGCCAGCGCCGCCGGACTCCTGTGCCTGAGCGTGCGCCAGATTAAGCGCTTGAAAAGGCGTCTGCGCGAAGACGGGGAGGCGGCGCTGGCTCACGCCAAC
>Ga0208821_1000319_pt1 | contig 40346 bp, 40 predicted proteins | sample June2015DPH_20_5_FD_184720 | JGI IMG/M metagenome (GOLD analysis project Ga0208821, IMG submission 184720) | Peatland microbial communities from SPRUCE experiment site at the Marcell Experimental Forest, Minnesota, USA - June2015DPH_20_40... | ecosystem: Environmental > Terrestrial > Soil >...
AAACCCGGGTGATAATCGCATCCTATAATGATCATCGTTCGGCTCCTTTCTCCCAGGCCTTGGTTGGTTGGTACCACCAAAGTCTATCCGGGCGTGGGAGCCGACATTGTTATGGAATCAATTACACTCATTGACCCCGCCGGAAGGGGTTTTGAGTGTAAACGCCTGTTAGCGACAGTTGTCCTGCACCTGAGCATCACGGCCTGTGCAAGAGAGTCGCGTGGGCCTCAGCGAGGCTATCGTTTGCTGAGCTTTGTTTCTACTGCGTCGGATGCGGAAAGTTTCCGATCTCGGTGTGGCTCGGAGCGCGGTGCACCCGTATGCAGTTCCCAGGTTACAGGGACTTGACAACCCGACCGCCTGAGCCTAGGGTGAGGGTCGAGCGATGTCCATGTTCCGCTCTTTCAGGTCTCCTGATCTAAGTCAGCCCATCTGAAGTTCTCCCTCTTAGATTACCTAACCAAATCGATGGAGGTTGATCATGTTTGCTCGCAATGTCTCTCTACGCCTGAAACCAAACACGCTGAGCGAGTTCACGCGGATTTTCGAAAAAGAAGTTATTCCCATGCTACGGAAGCAGAGGGGGTTCCGGGATGAAATCGCATTTGCTGTGCCGGGACGGCTGGATGTGGTCGCAATCAGTCTCTGGGATACCAAGGAGTACGCGGAAGCCTACAAGACTGCAGGCTACCCCGAAGTGCTCAAGATCCTGAATAAAGTATTAGACGGCACTCCCAAGGTGCAAGTCTCGGATGTGATTAGCTCGACTATTCACAAACTCGCCGCCGTGGCTGCCTGAGACGGTGCCTCGTCAATCGTCCGGGGTGGCTACCTGCGCCACCCCTTTTTTTGGGCGCAAGATACGTTTACTCGGGGAGAGCCGATGACGCCAAAAGTTCAAGTCGGCACTATTTTGATCGAGGAGCGGCCCTTGTTCATCAGCGGCGCTGCTGTGAGAACAATCTTCCTTCCCGAACGTTGACAACGATGCTGGGCGAGGTATTCACAACAGACATTGCTTCGGTGCCATTGGCGTAGCACTCAGTCGGGGAATATATGACGCTATTCGTCCTACGGCTACGAAACGGTAATTGCGTTGTGGTTGCTGCGGGAGGCGACGCGGCCGCACGGCAGCGAGCAAAGGATTTGAGGGCCGATGTGGAGATTGCTACTGTGAGAGAACTGGAGTCGTTTGCGGCTCAGTTCTTTTTGACCGACGACGGTGAATTGAAGAGCATTCTCCTCGATGAACAAACGCTCGCTGATTTGCGCGCGCACGAGTATCCAATCCTTAACTCCGCACGCGCTCAATCGTATGCCGATTTCAATTCGTCGGAGACCGACAGCAAGGCTGAACATGTCCTCTACGATGCTCTCGCACAAAAGCATATCGACGCATGGGATGACCGCGACAAGCGCCTGGTTTCTTACGCCGTCAAGCAGGAGCGTGACAGGCTAGCGAAGTAAGAGGTTTCTGGATCACGAAGACCCATCGTTGCGGCTAGACCACAACCCTGCGCCTTCGCGATTAAGCTGACTTCCGGCGAACCGGGCAAGGAAGGGGCGTTTATATCTTGCATCTCTACGCTCAAAGAAACTCATGCGCTCAACCCAACGCCCTACAATAAGGAGCGATTGTGCGTTCTGATCGTATACACAAGGCTTTGGTCAATATCCCGAATCGCTTTGTGTTGTGCCGACTAGACTCAGTGGCAACACGGAAATACCATGATCCTGATCTGCGGGTTCAAGACGCCATCAACGATGTAATTGGGCGGTTCGCCGATGCAGAATTCGCGACGCAGCAATTGAGAATTCTTGCGGACGTTGAGACGAAACTCCCCGCCGTATAGTTGTATCGGCGAAAATCAGAAGGGAACCCCCTTTTAGGCTTCTCGGGCGGAAGTTTCAGTCATTGTCAAAGCACCGTTTGCTCCATATGGGACGGCGCTGAAAAGGATTCGGCTTGGCTCTTGACGACGTTAAGAAACTCATTGATGCCGGAAAGGAAAAGGGGTATCTCGCCTCCAACGAGGTGAATAGGTGAATGACCTGATTCCGAATGGTGTCCGTTCCCCGGAGGACCTGGACGACGTGCTTGCCACCATCGGCACGCTGGGCATTGACGTGCTTGAACGCCAGCCCAAGCTACCTTCCTCGGTACTGAAAAGAACATTTGAGGAGGAAGTGGAGCCCGGCGGGGGCCTCGGACTCGACTTGGTCCCCGGCACTGTTGAACAGACCGACGATCCGATCCGCATCTACCTGCGCGAGATGGGCGTAGTCCCTCTGCTCACCCGCGAAGGGGAAGTGGACATTGCGAAGCGTATCGAGCGCGGACAGCGGCGAGTGCTGAAGGCGCTTTCACGCTCGCCTATTGTGATCCGCCAGGTTCTGGCCATTGGCGAGGATTTGAAGCGCGGCGCACGCTCGATCAAGGGAATTGTCGCCTTCGATGAGGAAGAGATCACTGAAAGGGTCCTACTGAACGGCGTCAAGGACACTACGCGCCGCATAGACGAGTTGCAAAAGCATTACAAAAGAGCTAGCCAGCTGGCCGGACGGCTATCGACCATTCCGGCTAAGAAGAAAGCACGCGAATACAGCCGCTGCCGATGCAGGCTGGGCCGCGAGATCGTTCGGATTTCGCTCATCATCCGCAACCTAGGTCTAACCAACTTCGAGCGCGAACGCCTGATCGATCGGGTGAATAAGACCGTGGACATCATGCGCTCTGTCGACCAGCAGGTCAGCAACCTGGAAAGGAAGATTGAGAGCACGCGCAGCGAAGAACTCAAGAAAGACCACCGCAAGACCCAGCGGCGGCATCGCGACGACCTGGAAAGGTTGGAGTGCGATGCCGGAGTGGCCTTTAAGGAGCTGCACGGCACCCAGCGCGAGATGATCCAAGGTGAGATGGACAGGGAGCAGGCCAAGCATGAGCTCATCGAGGCCAACCTGCGCCTCGTGGTTTCCATTGCCAAAAAGTATGCCAATCGCGGGCTGCAGTTCCTGGACCTGATCCAGGAGGGCAACGTCGGCCTGATGAAGGGAGTGGACAAGTTCGACTACCGCCGCGGCTACAAGTTTTCCACCTACGCCACGTGGTGGATTCGCCAGGCTATCAGCCGCGCCATTGCCGACCAGGCGCGCACCATCCGCCTCCCGGTGCACATGGTCGAGATCGTCAACAAGCTGATTCGCACTTCGCGGCAACTGGTCCGAGCGTTGGGCCGCGAACCCACGGCGGCAGAGATTGGCAAGCAGATGGACATTCCGGCGGCCAAAGTGCGCAAGGTGCTCAAGATCATGCAGGCACCGATCTCGCTGGAGACCCCGATCGGCGAGGAGGGGGATGCCCACCTCGGCGACTTCATCGCAGACCGCGCCATGGTGTCTCCGGCCGAGGCCGTCATCAACGTGAGCCTGAAAGAGCAGACCGCGCTCGTGCTGCACACCCTGACTCCGCGCGAGGAGAAGATCATCAAGATGCGCTTTGGTCTGGAGGACGGCTCGGAGCACACGCTGGAGGAGGTTGGCCTAGAGTTCGCTGTCACCCGCGAGCGCATTCGCCAGATCGAAGCCAAGGCGCTGCGCAAGCTGCGGCACCCGTCGCGCTCCGGCAAGCTCAGGTTACTTCTCGACGACGTGCACGAATGACGCCGCGGGCGAGACATGCGCGCAGGGAGAGCCGCCAAAATCGGGCGTGCGAACGACCAAAAATCTTCTGCGTATGTGTGATGCGCAACAGACCGTCAAAACCGGCATGTGATATTACTGTAACGGGCGGAAATTAATGGATCCCCGTGCGGCGACCAAGAAACTCAGCAAATTCGATCCCAAGACATTCCTTTCGACCATGAACGGCAGTCGGAAGATCGTAGCTTTTCCCAAAAAGAAGACGATTTTTGTTCAGGGCGACTCGTCCGCTGCTGTCTTTTATATACAGAAAGGAAAGGTAAAACTCACTGTTGTGTCGCAGATCGGGAAGGAAGCCACAATCGGCATTCTGAACGAGGGCGATTTCTTCGGGGAAGGTTGCCTTACAGGGCAGCCTCTCCGCCTGTGCTCCGCAACCGCAATGACCGATTGCTCGGTGATGCGAATCGATAAGACGTACATGATGGAAGTGCTTCACCGGGAACACGCGTTTTCCGATATGTTCGTGGCATATTTGCTGACTCGGAACATCCGATACGAAGAGGATTTGGTTGACCAGCTTTTCAATTCCAGTGAGAAACGACTGGCCCGGATATTGCTATTGCTAGCTCATTTCGGCAAGGACGGTAAGCCCGAGACTGTAATCGCCAAGATCAGTCAGGAGACTCTCTCAGAGATGATAGGCACAACCCGCTCGCGGGTCAGTTTCTTCATGAACAGGTTCAGGAAGCTAGGCTTCATCGAGTATGACGGCGGAAGTGGGTTGCAAGTTCACAGTTCACTTCTCAACATCGTTCTCCACGATTAGTTTGTTCGCCGCAATCCCACAAACCAAGCTTCCAGACAGCGCCGTGCAAATGTGTCGGGACACCGCTGTCAAGAGCGCGCCTGTCAGACTGGACCTGTGAAGGCCTAACCTTGACAGACGTGCGTTCGCTGGGTATTAAAGACCTTATGAGTTGGGCATGTCCGCGCGGTGTAATCGGACCTTTTCGTCAGGTCAATCAACACGCCCCGGCCTGACTACATAGTTCGCGGTGTGCAAAGTGCCCCTTCGTAGGCCTGGTGACCCTCCAGGTAAGTCATGGCAGTCCTGCCGAAAGCTCACGCCTCATCTGAGGGTAGCTGTTGAAATATCCCCATTAGACTCATTGACCCATTCCCGAGTGTCGCCAGGGAAGGCGAACTCGCAGACGCACGGGACTTAAAATCCGTCACACCCATTTTACAAGTTCCCTGTTTTCTGTATTTGCAATAACTTGCAAGCCCTTTGACCGGCAAAGTAAACCCAACTAGGCCCAATCATGACCATCGAGAGTCATGATTTGAGTCATGATTATTTTTGGGGAAAGAGAGCAAACAGGGCCGCTGGTAATTACATCAGGAACCCGAAGCAAATAAGGCCCAAGCCCCAAGGAACGTATGCGGGCTTCTCAGCTTCGATTACCGGTGCCTGACTTGGCCTATTCCTTGCGGACATGCTTCGTCAGTGACGCCCAGTGGCCCGCCAAATCCGGCTGCGACCACTTTTTCATTAAGGCAGATTGCCACGTTGTGATCGCTTTTCTCTACGAGTTTGTAGTTCGATGGCTTCAGCGTCAAAGAGTAGAACAAAAACATTCCGCCAATCAGGCTGAAAAACAATCCCAACATGTTTAGGACCGCGCACAGTTTGGTTTTCATTTAGCTGCTTCCCGCTGCATTTGCTCATGAAGTTCGTTGATCCCGGCAAGATTCAATTTCCCATTGCGGTGCAGACTCAATAGCTGTTCTGACTTTAACTGGAAGTCGCCAACACAATACCTGCGTCCCTCCGGGCCGACGATGGAACGCACCTCAACCCCCTGTTTCCGTAAAATCTCAAGTGCATCGTTCACGGCAACCATAAACCCTCCACGCAAATTATATCGCCCGACAGGAGAAGCACTGCCCGGCGGGCTGCAATCGCAAAAGCCGGGCATCCGAAACAGCAGATGCGGCGTTTTGCGGCGAAGTTGCGGCGTGGTCTCGGTTCGCCTGGAATTGACCCACCGGCACTTAGGACGAGGCTGCGGAACCACCTCCGCCCCCGAATATGCAAACACCAAGGAAGAAGCCGAAGTCATACCATCCTCCGCCGTTGGGGAATGCATAAATCCGAATGCTGTCGTCGAACAGGTGGCCAATGAGGGCGAAAAAGATCGTGAGTCCGTTCCAGACGCCCATGAAGAATCCGGGCGGGTCGTACGCTTCGGGAATTGGCTGGTGTGCACACGACGCCAGCCAAAGAATGGATGCGATCAGAGCAGCGACGTACAACTGTTTAGATGGTTTCATTGTCCCCTCTCTCCACTGTCATGGGCGCAAATACCCTTAAGGTCTGGGAGGAAACGGATTCTCGCCGCGCCACGGTGCGTCCTCACGCAGCCATTCCACGAACGCGACGCGGCTCTCCGCCAGTTCCTCGGCGATCATCTCCCGGAGGCTCTCCCGTAGGAACTTCGCTAGGCGACTCTTGAACGCTGTCCACCAGAAGACGATTATGACGTACACAAGTAAACGGCCCCAAAAGGGCGCAGCCCAAAATTTCGCCGGGTACAGGAGCACGCCATAAGCCACGAGGCACAAATAAACGGTTGCCAGGAACCAGAGGATTGGTTCAACCTTGCTCCACAGTGTTTTCATCGCCATCGTTCCTCCTTGGTGCGTCGGGTTTGCAAATGCTGGGGCATCCCGACGCGGGTTGCCGCGCTAAAAGCGCCTATGGTTTTCGAGCCTGCTCCCGAGCAAGAGCCTCAAGTTTCCCAATCCGCCCTATAAGTTCTTCGGTTTTGTTGTACTGGGCATTCATGCGCTGTTCCAGCATTTTGAGTTTGTCCCTCACCTCGCCTAGATATGCGTCAACTTGATCCATCGTAAGTTTTGTCATGAGTCACCTCAGTTAATCCGACAAAATTTTGTACTTTACTTCGTCAGCAAAACGAGAAGACTGGGCTGCATTATCGTGGCACTCCTGCCCCTTCTTGGTTGCCCAATCCCGCAAGAGAGCGACATCTTCTTGCTTCATCGCAAATTGCCGGTCGTGTGGGTCGAGCTTCGAGACTAGCTCTGCGAGCTTAAATTTGTCAGGCTTCTCCAGTAGTCCTAATTGCCAGCGGAATGCCGCAAGCTTAGAGGCCCGTTCCCCAAACCATTGCGCTTGATCCAAGAAAACCTGTTGAACTTGAAGCTTGGGTTCGACAAACCGGCTGTGCCGGTATCGTCGCCCATAACCGATCAGCTTCTCGCCAAGCAGGAATGTGACTGCGCTGAGTTCATACCATTCCAGAATAGTCATGCGAAAAGGATACGACACAGGTGCAAGCGCGCCGTCTGGCCACGTTCCTGCGGCCAGCGGGCGAGTGCTGACATCACGTAGAGTTAAATGCTATCGTGTGGCACAATGGCCGACCAGTGTCTATTTTGTCCCCGCCCTGTCGATAGCGCCGAGCACATTTGGTCAGACTGGATTCTGAAAGACCTCAAACCAGCGCAGCCAATCCACGTCAGAATCGCTAGAAGCACAAATAAATGGGTAGACAACCCTGAGGTGCGTATCAAGGCCGTATGCCAAAAATGCAATAACGGCTGGATGAATGATCTAGAGACCGCAAACGAACCGCATATCCGTGCGATGATGCACGACAAATCAATCGTGCTGGGGCCAGCGCAACAGAAGTTGTTAACCCGATGGGCAATTTTAAAAGCGATGGTTCTAGACGGTTCTTCAAAACGGCGCATTCCGTTTTACAGCCAATGCGAGAGAAATGGGATTAAACCACCGTTATCGTGCGTTCCTGTTGGTTCCGCTGCGTGGATTGGACAACTTTCTGTTAAAGCGTTTCATGCGGGACTGACGGATACCTTTGGAGGTATAAACAACGTCCCTAAAGCATTTCACGGTTGCGTCACAACACTTATTGTTGGGCATCTGGCCATTCAGGTCTTGACCATGCATGTCCTTCCGATGTTTTCCGTCCATCCCATACGACCCAACTGCAAGCCCGGCGCATGGGACGTAAACCTGCTGAATATCTGGCCTGTCTTCGGCAACGCGAACTGGCCTCCCCCTTTGTCTTTTACGTTGAAGGGAGCCGACAGCATTGGAGCGCTGGTCAACAGGTGGAAGATTGGAACCGACATTGGCTAAGGACACGGTAGTCGGCTACTTTGAAAAATAAACCAGAATCGGTTGGATTGGGCCTTATCTCAGGCCCTTCTAGCAAGTTCAATCAAGATTGAGAAAGCAGCTGAATTTCTGGGGGAACTTCCACACCCGCTTGCTTGGCTATTTTCAGATAGTCAGAGCGAGCCTGAGCTACAGCCTTCAGAAGTTGGCGGTCGTCATCCCATGCCGCAAAGTGAAAGGCTTTCAGATCATCCGCTGTGACTATTTCGCGGCTCTTAAGAATTTCAGACAAGGCCCCAATTGCCTGATTCATTCTAGCGAGCATGAGGATCATCAATGTATGTTCTTTAGTTGTCATAGCGCAGCGAATTATACGCTCTTGTGCTTGGCCCAACGGGTTTGGGCAGCCTTCTTTGCCACTTCGCGGCGCTGCTCGGCGGTCATCGTGGTCAAACGCCGTTTGCCGCCGATCTTGCCGCCCTTGCGTCCCTACGTCGAAACAGATTTTGGGTGGCGCCAATCAACTGAACATATGAGCTTCAACAGCATCCTGAATTTTCCTCAGCAAGCAGGATGTGCGGAACTGCTCCGATGTGCCTGCATTCTGCTAGTCGATGTGGGATGGGGTTACGCACTGGCAGCACCTCACCATGAGTGGAGATTTCGAAACCATGGCTAAACGGAGATTTCAAAGTCCGACACCAAGGAAGGAAGGTAAGTTTTGGTACATTCGCGTTCGTCAAGACTGTTTCGAGAACGGACGCATCACCAGAAAACTTGTGCGATTGAAAGTTGCTTCCGCTGCAATGTTAGAGCGGGAAGCGAAGAAGATCGCCGCCGAGTTGGTCAGACCCATGAATCAGGGGCTGATCTCCATCGTATCCGGGGCCGGGAGGCGGACTCTACACAGGTCCTGGCGGCGGTCGGTACACCGGTGCATGTGAGGATCATTATCGAAGCAATCAGCCTCCGAGAGAAGCCTTGCTGCAATACCTGGCCGAACATGGCAAGGATCATCTCCTTCGCCTGCTCGAATCCGCTGGATTTTGAGAACGTGGCGCGGCGTTACTGAACGGGCCTCTTGAACACGAAGATGAACTGCCTGGGATGGTCCTCCACTGCGGTGGACGGCTCTGAAAGCCCATCTGAATCAGCAGGGCGTGTGGGCGCATAAACCACTCGCTGCTCACGTGCCGTTCACATGCCGTTCGCAATGCTTACCATGTATTAAGATCGTTAAAATTGCCTACCGCTGCTCTGCATCTTGTTGAATGTACGTTTCAGCGCGGATTCGATTCCTTCCGCGCTCACCATCGTTTCAATAACTTGGCAGTTTCGGTGTTTTTTTTTGTGTCCTTACTATCGCCGAGCATCCACCGACGGCATTTATCAAGCATCTTTTTCAGCCTCTAATCGTCAGCACCGGACACATCGCTTCGCACACCACGTCATGTGCTGTTGACCAATACAGGTGAGCCGCGGCGCGGGCCGCGGAGCTCGCGTTCACTCCCATCACAATCACGTCCGCTTTGATCTTGCCGGCCGTTTCCACAATCCCCTCCGGTACAAAGCCGAGCGTCGCCAGGAAGTCGGTACCATGCGGCAGACTCTCTTCGGGCGGAATCAATTTCTTGAGTTGTTCCAGGGCGGCGAGCCGGGTCTCCTCCTGCGATTCGATTACATCCGAGGCCACATACCACTCCGGGGGGAGTTCCGAATACGGGACGACCGGCACTATATGAAGGAGGGCCAGTCGCGCTTTGCTCGCTCTGGCAATAGATGTCGCATATCGCAGGGCACTCAACGATGCGGGACTGAAATCAGTCGCGAACAGAACCTGACGGATCTCCGGTTCGGCTGTGTCTGGCACCAAAGCTCCCGGCCCAACGGTCAGTACCGGGCAAGCGGCAAGCCGGAACAGTTCCTCTGCAACCGACCCGAGCAGCAGTTTCTTCAGCCCGCCCCGTCCGTGCGTGCCCAGCACGAGCAAGTCAATCTTGTTTCGCGCAATCAGATCCAGAATTACTTCGCTTGTCCGTCCCCGTTCAATTACTTCTTCGTGGGCAATGTGCTCCAACAATTTCCCCCGAGGAAGCTGCCGCATGTTGACTTCCGCTTCTTGAAGATCCCGGTCCAAACTCCAGGGCAGGGAATCAAGCGGTATAGACGTCCGCGCCTCGGGAGGAATGGCATGAGCCACGAATAGCTTGCCATCATGAAGACGCGCGATTGCTGCTGCATATGCCAGTGCGTTATCGGAAGTCTGAGAAAAGTCTGTCGCGAGCAAGATGTTCTTGAACAAGATGCTTGTCTCTGCCTCTGCTGTGATCATTGTTTGTACCTCAGCGTTCATCTTCGACTACATCATACGTAATCATGGTCCCTCGCATCTCAGGCAATCAAGGGCGACTAACGGTCTCTCCATAAACTCTTCTTCTTGGATGGGCGCTCGCTTCGCTATCATTATCTGCATTTGCCAAACCAAAGACGGCAAACACGACACCTACGCAACCCCTTGATAAATCAAGCTTTGTTGAAAAAATAATGTTGGGTGGCAGGCCCATCTCAACCTGCGCAAGTTGCAGACGGTGAGATCTCGTCAGAATGACGACGAGCGATCGGGAAATGCAGAATCTATAAGAGTTGGATCATCACAAAACAGGTGCCAGAGTAAAACCAGCACGAGAAAAAGTTCTCTCCGAGAGGTTCCTATCGCGGGGCGCAGGTTGGCATACCCCGATGTCTCGTCACATTGGCGATATAGCAATGCCGCCGGAGATCATTGTTTTCTAGATATCGGCAAGACCCTGTGGAATATGCCCTTAGGCTCCTCGTGGCTCCGCAAAGATAAGGGAAGGCAAACTGCAGTCCAATATTGCTAATTAAATTCAGAAAGGGGTGTGGCGAGAATGACCAACACCATTTCCTGGACGGATCGAGACTTCTTGCCGCTGAAGTAATCAAGATTGCTGCCGGAAACTATCCCCGCGAGCGGCTAGCGCGTTACCCTGAACGGTTGGCCGCCCGACTCGGCAAGCGTCTCTCGAAGCGGCAGCTGTCTGCTCATAGGCTTGTATGAAACTCAATGAATATCGGAAGAAGCGTCAGTTCGGCGTAACACCGGAGCCACGGGGTGCGGGCGATGCCCAGAAGAAGAGGAATGGATCGCTCATTTACGCCATACAAAAGCATATGGCCTCGCACCTGCACTATGATTTGCGTCTGGAGTGGCGTGGCGTACTCCTTTCTTGGGCTATTCCGAAGGGCCCCTCGCTTGATCCCGCGGTGAAGCGCCTCGCCATGCAGACGGAAGATCACCCGATCGAGTATTCCCATTTCGAGGGCGTGATTCCTGCCGGCCAATATGGGGCGGGAACGGTGATGTTATGGGATCGAGGAACTTGGCAACCGGAAAGCGCTGATGTGGACGCTTCATTGCGAGAGGGAGAAACCAAGTTCACGCTTCAGGGTAAGAAGCTCCAAGGTTCGTGGGTCTTGGTTCGCACCCCTGGATTTGGGAAAAATCCTTCTCGATCCACCTGGCTCCTTATCAAACATCGTGATGAGTATGCATCCACGAAGGACGTGACAGAGGAAGAGCCACGCTCCGTAGTAAGCCGACGTCTTCTTGCGGACATAGCACGGGACGAAGGGGGCGACATCGAAAGAGCTTCGCAGGGCGATCCGGCCGGCCAGGGGCGAAACGCAACGAGCGCGAAAGCGGTGTCTGGGCGCGTCGCGCGGAGAAGGCGGCCGTCTTGAAGAACCGGATTCCATTTCGCGTTCAACCCATGCTTGCCAAGCTCGTTCCTAAGCCATTCGACAAACCCGGATGGGTCTATGAGGAGAAATACGACGGCGACAGGATGCTCGCGTATAAGGAAGAGGATCGAGTCCGGCTGCTCTCCAGAAACGGGAAGGACCATACGGACAGGTACCCTCGAATTGCAGCGGCCATCCGGATTCTCCAACCCGTCACTCTCCTTCTCGATGGCGAGGTTGTTGTGTTTGATAAGAAGGGGGTTTCCCGATTCCAGCTCCTTCAGCAGGACAAGGGCGAACCGGTGTACGCCATTTTTGACTGCCTTTTTCATGAAGGCAAAGATCTGCGGCGAAAACCCCTGTCCATGCGACGTGATGTGATGGAAAAATCGATCGGCTCGAGCAAGGTGCTATTGCCATCTCACAGACTCGCAACCAACGGTCTCGAGGCTTTCCGTATAGCGCAGCGTCACGGATACGAGGGATTGGTCGCGAAAGATCTTTCCGCTCCGTATGTAGAAGCGCGCTCCACCAAGTGGCTGAAAGTGAAAGTACACCAGGAAGATGAGTTCGTGATTGCCGGATATACCAAGCCGGCCGGCTCGCGGCAACATTTTGGCGCCCTCCTTCTCGGCGCTTATGACAAGGGCAAGCTGCACTACGTCGGCAAAGTCGGAACGGGATTCGATCAGAAAACTCTCGCCGATCTGTATCAGAAATTTCAACCATTCGTAAGATCGAAACCCGCGCTGTGGAACCCTCCGCCCGAGAAGAACGTGGTTTTTCTCGCTCCAAGGCTCATCGCTCAAATCTCGTTCCAAGAGTGGACCGCAGACAGGAAGCTCCGCCAGCCGGTTTTTCTAGGATTGCGTGATGACAAACGTCCTCAGGACGTACTCTTACCGGAATTCCCCGCATGAACATGAAGAGGACCAAGATGGCTCAGTCTGTACCAACAAAATTGCCGATCGCCGTATCGCATCCTGACAAGGTCTTCTGGCCTGAAGAAGGCTATACCAAGCTGGACTTGGTTGAGTATTACAACGCGATCTTCCCTAATCTCTCACCATATGTAAAGGATCGCATGTTATCCCTTGAGCGCTGCCCGGACGGGATGCAAGGCGAGTGCTTCTTTCAAAAACAGAAACCAACGGGAATGCCTCCGGGAACGCCAACCAAGAGGATCGCACATGCAGACAACACTGGTAAGTTTACCGATTATGTGGTCGGCGGCTCTTTAATCACCCAGCTCGCGCTTGCAAACCTAGGTTGCATTGCCGTGCATGTCATGGCAAGCCGCGCGAGTTCGCCCCGGCAGCCGGACTGGGTATGTTTTGATATTGATCCCGAGTCCGGAAGATTCTCAGACGCCGCCCGCGCGGGACTACATATCAAAGCAGCCTTGGACGTTTTGAAGCTAACGTCCTTCGCCAAGACTTCGGGTAGCCGGGGCATGCATGTCCTGGTTCCGATCCGCATTGGACCGGATGCTGACGAAGTTCTCACATTCGCGGAGTCGTTTGTCGCGCGCGTGGCGGCTGCGCACCCGGATGAATTGACGGTCGAGCATTCGGTCGCAGCGCGACGAGATCGTGTCTATCTGGATCCATTTCGGAACGGTTTTGGTCAAACCGTGGTAGCTCCCTACTCCGTCCGGCGGCGCGAGAAAGCGCCCATTTCGACCCCGGTGGAATGGTCGGAAGTTAAAACCACACTCGTCCCTTCCGATTTCAACATCGGGAACTTTGCAAAGCGGCTTAAGCGCGCCGACCCCTGGAGTGATTTCTTCGAGAATCGACAACCGCTAAAAGATGCCGCCCGATTGCTTAGTAAGCTGTGAGTATTGCCACGGATACTTTGTACAGCCGATCGCCTGTCCCGCGGCCTGAGGATGCACTCTTTCTGGTGATCTGTGGATTCAGCGGTTCCAACTGGGTAACCCGTGAGTCTTATTGTTCGGCATCTGTCTAAAGGCGTTAGGCGCGTCGATGTTTGAGTCCAAATCTGGTTAAATCAGATTCGTCCACTCGGCGATAGTGGCGGCTTCCATGAAGCCGCCATCTAGCCAATTGAAGGCATTTAGAAGCAAGCCAATCCCCACTGATAACTGGCTTCACCCAACTCATTCCCGCCAAGCATTGTGCTCGGCTTTGGTACACTCCGTAAGTACGGGACAGCTTGCGCAAGAAATAATTTCGGAGACTTTGTCGCGCAAGTGAGTGGCCCACGGCTGTTCGGGACGTACGTCCATAAGGATAAGGTCCGCCCCGATTTCTTCAGCCACCTGAAGAATACGTGCGGCAGAGTTCTTGGCAACCTCAACTCTCAATACCGGATCCACGAGAAGGTCGCCAGCGCGTTCCGGCAAGAGGTTTTGCAGAATCCGACGGTACTCTCTGAGCCATTCATGATCTGATTGCTTGGGCTCCTCCTGTTCGATAACGTGCAAAAGCAGGAGCCGAGACTTGTACTGAATCGCTAGCCGGATCGCATATTGCAGACCATAATGTGACTCCTCCCAGAAGTGGGTGACATACATTAGTTGAGTTAGCGACTCACCACAATTGATAGAAGTTGCATGCGGTCCTACGGTCAGGACGGGACACGTGGCCGTGCGGACAATCTCCTCTGCAACTGATCCGAGAAAGAATTTCTTCAGATCCGACTTCCCGCTGGCGCCCACAGCTACCAGGTCAATGTGCTGTGACCGAACAAGATCCTCAACAGCCTCCGAAACTTTTCCTTCCCGTAGCCATGCCCGGTGCGGAACAGTTCCAACTGCAGTCTCCAGAAGTTCCAACTGTCGTTGGGCATCCATGTGGGCCTGCTGGTATGTCTCGGAGCTCGCCGCCGGCGACGCGATATCAATCTCCGGTGGATGAATAATATGCACAATATGAACCACCGAATTGAACTGTTTTGCGATCGGTACCACGCACGTGAGTGCAGTGAGCGAGGCCGGAGAAAAGTCGGTAGCGACCAAAATATTCTTCAAAGAAATTTCAACAGGGGTAATGAGTTGTACCATTATGCCCTCCTTTTCCAAGGCTGTGATCGGCGCACAGTCATACTGCCCGGATTTTCGGCAGGATTAGTGACTTCAAATCCCCGATACGCTGAAGATGCACGTGCACTTCCCTAGGTTTATCAATTCCCGCCCCGATCGATTCCCATAAGAATCAATATGTTAGATAAGGCTTGACCTCCGCCGTATGGATCTGACCATGTGAAGTTTCGCCAGAGTGACGGAATAGTGCCGGAGAAGCAATTTTTAGGTAGCTTACGGCACCTGGAGCTTGGAACGTAACCCATCGATTTCACAGCAGTTGTTCGTTTGCAAGGCCTTCTCTCCTGATTCGGAAAGCCAGATGCATAGCCCATCGTGCAGTAAACCCAATACCGCACAAGGAGAATCAATGTGAACGCCGATATGAACGTGGCAAAGCAGGCACTCCTGCACAAGCTTGAGGCCCAGATCAAGACCGTCGAGGCGAAGCTGGACACAATGAAAGCACGGGCTGAGAATGCGAAAGCGGACGTCGAGATCAAAGCGATCGCGACGCTTTTACCCAAGAAGCTGGCGATCCGGCAAAAGCTGCAAGAACTGAAGAAGTCGGGCGGAGACCGCTGGGAGCAGACAAAAGCCGATCTCGAGGCACGGATCGCAGACCTCGAAAAGTCGGTGAAGGCAATCAAATCGAAGGTGAAAGCCGCCTAAGGCCATCGGGCGCTCGTGATATTCGCGACGTATTGAAAAAGAAGGCGAGGCGGCGATTGTTGTGACTTCTGGCAATTAGAGGCGAATCGTTGTCTTTGCGGCGGGATTCGAGGATAAAAGCATTTTTGGCCAACTTGTAGAAATGGGTTCTCCCGCAATGTGTGGCAAGGGATTTGGTTTCTGTTCGCAGATAAAGAAATTGACCTAGGCCGGTCGCGCTTAGGAAGGAAAGGATAAGATGTCCGCGGCGCCATGCTACGTCGCGGTAACGTGTACAGGAGGAGAGGCAATATGAATCGCTTGTTGGTAGTGGTCTTTGACGAGATCGGAGAGGCTTTTGAGGGGCGCGATGCATTAAAGAGTCTTGATCGCGATGACAGTATCACTGACTACGCCTCCGCAATAATCACAAAGAACGCTGACGGCACAATTGTTGTCAATGACGAAAACGACGAAGGTGTGCTTCGATCCGTGCTTGGAACTTCCCTGGGCAGCTTCATCGGCCTTCTCGGTGGGCCGGCCGGAGTCGCCATCGGCGCGGTAGCGGGATCCCTGGCTGGTGCCACAGCAGATCTGGACAATGCGCACATCGGCGCCGACTTTGTGGATGAGGTTTCGAAGCAGCTGACTCCGGGCAAGCACGCCCTAGTGGCGGAGATTGATGAGGAATGGACACCCTGGGTCAATCTGAGCATGGAGGAACTGGGGGGAGTTGTTTATCGCCGGGCTCTTTCCGAGGCGAAGCACGCGGCAAACGCGGAAGACATTGCTGCCATGAAGGCCGACCTTGCCCAGATGAAAGCTGAGCATGACCAGGCAAAGGAAGGCCACAAAGCCAAGCTGCTCGAAATGATCAATCAACTCGAGGCGAAGATACAGCAGCAGCAGCAGAAGGCAAAGGAACGGAATGAAATCGCCGCGGCTAAGGCTCGGGCAAAAGTCAAAGTACTTGAGGCGAAGGCAGCACGCGCCCGCGAAAAGTTGAATACTCAGGAGAAAGTACGATGAATGCTCAGGGCCAAAACAAATGCGCATACTCCGAATGCGAATGCGTGGTCGGGGATAAATGAACAATACTTGCAGTGATTACTGTTCAGAGGCAAATGACGCGAACGAAGCAGAAGTTCAGCGCGACTGCCAACTTGCTGCGCGCTCGACTGAATGGCCTTCAAGGTGAGCCAAGACGCGTTGCTGAACCAAAGATTGAGCCAGAAGGATCCGATGCGAAAATGGGAATAAGCGTGCGAGCATTTAGCTGGAGCTGTGTATCCTGAGAAACGGAGGAAGACAGCATGGGAGGAATGATCCCTCTAGGGGATGCATCTCGACAGCCCAGAAGCTTCCCCGTCGTCACGACCGTAATCATCGTCGTGAACGTGCTCGTCTTCATATTGGAACTGATAGGTGGCGATGCATTTGTAAAACAATGGGCGATGGTCCCTGCCGAGATTGTTGCAGGCCGGCACTTAATCACCATTGTGACGGCGCTATTCATGCATGCCGGCTGGATGCACATTATTGGGAATATGGTATTCCTATGGGCATTTGGCCCGGCAATCGAAGATGCGATGGGATGGCTACGCTATTTGCCATTTTATCTGCTCAGCGGCCTGGCGGCTTCGGCGGCGCAGATTGCCGCCATGCCCAGCTCCACCGTTCCCAATCTGGGTGCCAGTGGCGCGATTGCGGGTGTGATGGGCGCCTTTTTGATTACCTACCCTCATGATGAGATACGCACGCTGCTTATACTTGGCTTTTTCGTCCGTATTACCTTTATTCCCGCCGCACTCTTGATCGGACTCTGGTTCATCATTCAATTCTTCAGTCAGGTCGGCGCGGTGGCAGATGTACAGGGGGGTGGCGTGGCTTATACAGCTCATGTTGGCGGCTTCGTCTTTGGAGTGATTACCGCACGAATCTTTGAGAGAGGGCGCAGCGCCGAAGCGGGAGCTTAGCCATGTCGCCGGATGCAGATGAAAGCCACGCAGCGATTACTGGCTTGACTGCCCAGGAAGCCGAGGCACGGCTAGGCCAGTTTGGGCCGAATGAGCCCGCAGCAACACAGCACCATTCCCTTTTTGCCGATTTCTTGCATGGGTTCATGAATCCGCTGGTTTTGATCTTGATAATCGCTGCGGCCGCATCGGCATTCCTGGGCGACAAGGTAGATGCGGGAATCATCGGCGTCATTGTTCTGCTGAGCGCCGCTATTGACTTCGGCCAGACTTATCGTTCTCAACGCGCAGTGGAAAAGCTGCGCGCACAAGTTGCCCCTACGGCAACCGTTCTGCGCGACGGGGAGTGGAAAGAACTTCGGCGGCGCGAGGTGGTGCCGGGAGACATCGTCCGCCTTTCAGCCGGAGACCTGGTTCCCGCGGACGCGCGACTCTTGATTGCGCGAGATCTCTATGTTCTGCAAGCAGCATTAACGGGCGAATCGCTCCCCGCCGACAAGGAAGCGACCGGAGAGCCTGCCTCGACCAAAGCGGATGCGCGCAACATGGTCTTTCTGGGCACATCCGTCGTTAGCGGAACGGCAACGGCAGAGATTGTCGCGACGGGCGCTAAGACTGCCTTCGGCGATATTGCGGCTCGCCTCGCTGCACGTCCGGAAGCAACAGCCTTCGATCTAGGTTTGCGAAATTTTAGCCAACTTCTCGCGCGAACTGTCTTCTTTCTCGTTCTTTTCCTGATTATCGTCAGTATTGCGCGCCACCGCGATCCCCTTCAATCTCTGCTGTTTGCCGTTGCGCTGGCAGTTGGTCTGACTCCCGAGTTCCTGCCCATGATTACGTCGGTGACGCTTTCGAAAGGTGCGGTCGCGATGGCTCATAAGAAGGTCATCGTCAAGCATCTTTCCGCAATTGAGAACCTCGGCAGTTTGGATGTGCTTTGCAGCGATAAAACGGGAACGCTCACCGCCGGAACAATGTCGCTCGATCGCTCTCTCGATCCCTTTGGGAAGGTATCTCAGCGCGCACTGGAACTCGCCTACCTCAACAGTAAGTTCGAGACCGGTATCCGCAGTCCATTCGATGATGTCATCCTCCATCAACCTCCACCCAAGATCGACGATTACACGAAATGCGATGAGATTCCATTCGATTTCGAGCGGAGGCGGCTCTCGGTTGTGGTCGAGCGGCAGTCCCAGCGATTGCTCATCACGAAAGGTGCTCCGGAAGGGATTTTCCCGCTGCTCTCCGGTTACGAGATCGAAGGCAAAACAGTACCCATCGGCGAGGACGCTACCAAGCGCATGCAACAGACCAGCAAAGAGCTGAATAGCCAGGGTTTCCGCTCGCTTGCGGTCGCCTACGTCGAAGTTCCCGTGCGCGCCGACTATTCAGTGAAGGACGAGAGCAATCTGATTCTGGCCGGTTTTTTGAGCTTTGCTGATCAGCCGCTACCTGACGCCGCCCAGACTGTGGCTTCCTTAAAGCAGGATGGGGTTGAGATGAAGGTTATCTCCGGTGACAACGACCGCGTCACTGGCCACGTCTGCACGGAGGTAGGAGTCGATCCCGGCCAAATCGTCACTGGCGAGGGAATGGATAAGATGACGGACCCGGCGCTATCGCATGTCGTCGAGGAGACGCGCGTATTCGCGCGTATTTCGCCGGCGCAGAAAAACCGGATTCTCCTGGCTCTCAAACACAACGGCCACGCGGTGGGGTTCATGGGCGACGGCGTCAACGATGCGCCATCGCTGCACGCGGCCGATGTTGGCATTTCCGTATCAAGTGCGGTTGATGTGGCTCGCGAGGTTGCCGACGTGATTCTCGTCGAGCCCGGCCTGCGGGTCCTCCATGATGGCATCATCGAGGGACGCAAAGCTTTTGGTAACGTGATGAAGTATTTGCTGATGGGCACAAGTTCGAACTTTGGCAATGTGTTCAGCATGGCAGGGGCTTCGCTCTTCCTGCCATTCTTGCCCATGCTTCCGATGCAAATCCTGCTGAACAACCTTCTTTACGACTTAGCCCAACTCACGATTCCAACGGACAATGTCGACGAAACTTATCTCCAGAAACCCCAGCACTGGAATATTGGTCTGATTCGCAATTTCATGGTATTCATCGGACCGATCAGTTCCATCTTCGACTTTCTGACCTTCTACGTGTTGTTGCACTTCTTCCGCGCGAACGAGGCACAATTTCATACCGGTTGGTTTGTTGAATCGCTGGCCACCCAGACGCTGGTGCTATTCGTTATCCGCACGGCGAAAAACCCACTTCGCAGCCGCCCCAGCAGTCCCCTGATCGCAAGCTGTCTTGCCGCTGTGGCAGTCGGGACTTATTTGCCGTTCAGCCCGCTGGCAGGCGTGCTCGGCTTCACGTCACTGCCCGCGGCGTACTTTGGTTTTGTTGCCGTCGCGACGGGAGTTTATCTGCTGATGGTGGAATTTGCCAAACGGCTCCTTCTTCATCGGGCAAATCCCAAGAGTGCTACCAAACATGGAGATACCCTAGCGATCGCAACCTAGGCTCGGCCAAGTCTGCAATGAAAAACATGAAAGCAGGCAATCGTGAAGTTTGGCGTGTTGGCACTTGACTACGATGGAACCATCGCAACCGACGGTGTGCTGGACCCTGACGTCAAGAGCGCAATCATGGAGGCACGGGCGCACGGGATTGTGGTGCTAATCGTCACTGGCCGCATCCTCTCTGAGTTGAAGCAAGTGGCGGGAGATCTCGAGTTTGTCGATGCAGTGATAGCGGAGAATGGGGCAGTTCTCGCATTCCCAAATGGTCAATCCAGGCTGATCGCTTATCCTCCGCCTCAAGTCTTCTTCGACGAACTACGCCGCCGTGCGATCGAATTCAAAACGGGCCAGTGCATCGTGGAAACGGATGCTGCTACAGCTCCTCGGATTCTATCGGTGATCAGGGAGCTTGAACTGCCGCTCGCAATGTTGTTCAATCGCAGCCGCCTGATGATTCTTCCCCAGGCAATCAGCAAGGGCACTGGCCTGCGGGAAGCGCTGAACGCATTTCGTCTTTCGGTCCACAACGCGATTGCGATCGGGGATGCTGAGAACGACCATGATCTCCTCGCAGCGTGCGAGACTGCTGTGGCTGTCGGCTGGGGCAGCGCAGCACTCCAAAGGGAAGCGGACGAGATTGTGCATGGAGATGGCCCGCGCGCTGTGGCCGCTTATATCCACCAAGCGGCGAAAGAGACGAAGTTACCTCTCGATCGAATTGGCCGGCATCGAATCAGCGTGGGTACGGAGGAGGACGGACGTCCGCTCGCAATCGCCGTCCACGGGCGGAATGTGCTAGTCGTTGGAGATCCACAATCCGGCAAGTCCTGGCTCAGCGGACTCGCGTGCGAACAGATGATCCTCCAAGGCTATTGTCTCTGCGTGATCGATCCGGAAGGGGATTACGGTGCACTTGAATCGCTGCCTGGCGTGGTCGTACTGGGCGGTGACGACCCGCTGCCGGACATACCCGACGTGGCTCGCGCGCTCCGGCACTTCGATATGAGCGTCGTCGTCGACTTATCACGCGCGCCATACGAAGAAAAGATAAGTTATCTAAAGGTACTGCTGCCGATGCTGGCTTCCCTCCGGCGAAACACGGGACTGCCCCATCGGATTGTCATTGATGAGGCCCATTACTTCCTTCGCGAACCCAACGTCGGGCAGCTGTTGGATCTTGAATTGGGCGCATACACGATTGTCACCTATCGCCCGTCCGACCTAGACCCCGATCTTCGCACAGGTATTGAAGTGGTCGTGGCTAAATGTTTAACCAGTCCCGAAGAGGTGCAAACGCTGCTGACAATGGTTAAGAGCAAAAACGTCGAATCCGGATGGACCACCGCTCTCGGAGCGCTTGCCATCAACGAGGCTGCTCTATTACCTGGAAGTGACGAGGCCGAAGGAAAATTGCGGCGGTTTACGCTCTTGCCTCGATTGACCCCGCATGTCCGGCACAGGGCGAAATATTTCGATGTTCAATTGGCCGGAGGACAGGAATTCGTGTTTACGGAAAACGGGAAAGCGATTGGGCCTCCGGCTCGATCGTTGAAGGAGTTTGTCTTCTTGTTGGCGAGCACACCGGTCATATCTCTTGGCGAACATGCGCGCCGGGGAGATTTCTCCCGATGGATTGCAGATGTAATCCACGACAATCGCTTGGCATCGGACGTTCGAAAAATCGAACAGCGATATCGGCTCGGTCATCTAGACGACGTGCGTCAATCGATGGCAACATTAATTCAGGGGCGCTACGGACTCTCCCGCTGACAAGTTTCTGTAGTCGTCGCCCCAGCCTGATCCTCTACTTCTTGGCTTTGCCTATGCTAGCCACTCCATCTATCGCCTGCTGGATTCGTACCGGATCTCCAAGATAATAATGATGAAGAGACTTGAGGTTATCATCGAGTTCCTGCACTAGCGGTATACCAGTGGGAATGTTCAGATCAACAATCTGCCGGTCCGGAACGTCCTCCAAATACTTCACCAGGGCCCGCAGGCTGTTGCCATGGGCCGCGATTAATACCTGCTTCCCTGATCGGATGCTAGGAGCAATCAATTCATGCCAGCACGGCATAAAGCGCGTCACCGTGTCTTTGAGGCATTCGGTGAGGGGAAGTTGTTGTTTTGGGATGTCTTTATAGCGTGGATCGTTTCCAGGATAACGTGGGTCCGCCTCATCCAGCGCCGGCGGGCGGATATCGTAACTCCGGCGCCAGATCTTGACTTGTTGTTCCCCATACTTCGCTGCCGTTTCAGCTTTGTTGAGGCCTTGCAATGCCCCATAATGTCGTTCGTTAAGCCGCCAGTCGCGTTGAACCGGAATCCACATGAGGTCCATCTCATCCAATACGATCCACAGTGTGCGTATCGCCCGTTTCAACAACGAGGTGAAGGCGATGTCGAAGGTATATCCCTGTTCCTTAAGCGCGAGACCCGCCTCCTTGGCCTCTTGTCTGCCCTTGTCCGATAGATCAACATCGGTCCAACCGGTGAACAGGTTTTCTTTGTTCCAGACGCTCTCTCCGTGGCGAAGCAGGACGATTTTATACATCTCAATACTCCCGTTCTCGAACAAGTCGCCGCCAAAGAACGGCCCGAGGACGCCCACTGAAGGCCGACCGCTACACCTGCCCCGGCATTGTCATTTGGCATCGTCCGCGCCCGCCGGACTGATGGCTGGTTTGTGGTAATTGAAATAATTGATGTCATCCCGCTCATAATGCGGGAAGAGGAGAAGCACTTTGGCTTTTGCATCCATTAGGAAATGGCTCGGCATCCATAGTCCGTCCGCGATCGGAGTCTGATCAAGTTCGAAGTGCGTCCCCGGCTCTATCCGTGCAGCGAAACCATAGATCCATACCGGACTCACAACTTCAGCTTCGGCTTTCACCCAGTGGAAATTAACTGCATCGATCCAGAGTGTGCCTTGCATGCCAGTCAATGCTTTGGCTAGCTTGTTGAGAGGGCGATAACCGGCCCGGGGCGTACCTTTCAGGACGTAGACTTCATGACGCCCCATCATTTCCTTTCCCGATAAGGTGAAATCAAGCGCTTTAGTCAGCTCGCCTGTCAGGGCATGATCCCGATCGATCTCTCTCTGGTATTTCCCGGCCCGTTCTGCGCGTTCGTCCGGACTTTCCTGCTGCCGCTGTGCCATCGCCTTTTGGAATCGGCGCTGCTCTTTGGCTTCATCTTCGGGTGATAAGGGTTGGTCGTCAATCGCTACCAGTCGCTCATAGCGGGATCCTAAAATCATCATTTCTTCATACGTCTTGGTCTTTTCGCCATCTCGTTCACGCTGGAAATAATCATAGGCAGGAGCGAAATCCCAATCTTTGCGGTTGACTTCGCATGAACGCTGAATAATCTTTTTCGCGCCGAGTTCTTGCGCCGATCCAGAAATGCCGGCCAAGACGGACACAAACAGCACAGCATATAGCAGCCGACGAGTCGGGCCTATTGATAATGCTGAAAGCATTCAGTACGGCCTCCACAGAACATTCTAGCAACGTCCCGATTATCCACGTTCAGTCGGTATAGCAGCGGCTTTACTGTGATTAATGACTGTTTAACATCGATAACGCATTCCGCCAAGTGCTAGCCGCTCACCGCTGATATTTCAACATGATGGTCACCGGCAGGAGACTCTGGGCTCGGATTTTTCCCCAGTGCCTCTTTCACGAAACTGCCGCTCACCGTCTCTTGCTTCAGCAGTTGCTCGGCCACCGTCTTCAGGGCCGCAAGATGCGTTTTCAATAATTCCTGAGCACGCTGGTATTGTTCGGTTACAAAACGCTGGACTTCTCCATCGATCACTTGACGAGTCTCTGGACTGATCTGGCTGTTGTCCTCGACCGATCCCCCCAGATATTGGAGCTGTTGACCGGCATAGCGCACCGAGCCGAGCTTATCGCTCATGCCAAATTCTGTGACCATACGGCGGGCCAGTTCAGTCGCTCGCATAATGTCGTCACTGGCCCCGGTGCTGATAATCTGGAACTCCACCATCTCGGCGGCCCGCCCGCCCAACATAACGGCGAGCCTGTCCTTCAGTTCGTCGATCGTGAGCAGATAGCGGTCTTCCATTGGCATTTGCATGGTGTAGCCCAAGGCGCCACGGCTGTGTGGAACGATGGTGATCTTGCTGACTGGTTCACCGTGGGGCACCAGTTCAGCCACCAGCGCATGGCCAGACTCGTGGTACGCAACCGTAGTTCGTTCCTGCTCGTTCATCACCCGGCTCTTTTTCTCGGAACCCGCAATCACCCGTTCGATAGCAACCTCGAAATCATCCAACGTGACTGCCGCGGCCTTACGCCGGGCAGCGCCTAACGCCGCCTCATTCATGGCATTCGCCAAATCGGCGCCGCTGAAACCGGCCGTGATCCGGGCGGCCCGATCCATGTCAAAATCCGCCGCCAGCTTTACACCCTTGCTATGAATCTTCAGAATTTCCACTCGGCCGACGAGGTCCGGATTGCCAATGGCGATCTGGCGGTCAAAGCGGCCCGCGCGCAGAAGCGCCGGATCGAGTACTTCCGGGCGATTCGTGGCAGCCATGATGATCACGGGGGCGCTGGCATCGCTTTTGAACCCGTCAATCTCGGCCAGCAACTGGTTGAGCGTCTGCTCACGCTCGTCGTTGCTGCCCATCTGCATCACGCCTCCCCGGCTCTGACCAATGGCGTCAATCTCGTCAATGAAAACGATCGCAGGAGCTACCTTGCGCGCCTGGTCGAAAAGGTCGCGCACGCGTGCTGCGCCCACCCCCACAAACATCTCGACAAATTCGGAGCCACTGGTCTCGAAGAACGGGACCTGGGCCTCGCCCGCCGTTGCTTTGGCCAGCAGCGTTTTGCCGGTGCCCGGGGGCCCGACGATCAACACACCCTTGGGGATACGCCCGCCGAGTTGAGTGAATTGTTCTGGCGCCTTGAGAAATTGAATGATCTCTTGGAGCTCGGCAATCGCTTCATCCGCTCCGCCCACATCTTTGTACGTGACCGTAACGTCCTCGGGCTTGACCTCGATCGCTTTGCTCTTGCTGACCCCAAACATGCCGCCCAGTCCTCCGCCTGCTCCGGCCGCTTGCCGATAGGCCATATACCAGAAAATTCCGAGTAGCGCGAGCGGCAGAAGGTTCAGCAAAATGCCAGCGAGGGGACTGGGTGGGCGCTCGAAGCGGTAAGTTACATTTGCCTTTTGTAACTCTTCAATCAGCTTGGGATCGCCGGCAGGCGCAGGTACGGTATTGAATGGGACGGTTGGAGGAGATCCGCCCGGTTTGGGATTTTTCATCTCACCAACGATGCCTCTTTCGCTGATGGTTATCGTTACGATTTGAGCGTTTGCCAGATTCTTCTTGAACTCGCTGTAAGGAATTTCTGTGCTCCGGGTCTGCCGATTTAAGACGAATAGCTGGAACAGCCACAAGAGTATTAGGCTCGTGATCAAGTAGCTGATGCCGAAACGCAACTGACGCCGACTTTGCTCCTGGCGCTTCTTTTCGTCATCGCGGTTGTTTTTTTTGGGTGACGATTCCGGTTCGTTCACCGTCCACCTCCTCCACCCGACTCCGCTCGCAGATAATCTGCTCGGTCGCCATCAGCATCGATCTGAAGATCGACACTTGAAGGGAAAGAGCATTTGGGATTTGCACATTCGATCATCATGATCGGTCCCCTCAGCCATGTTCGGAGGTGTCCTCCATTGAATTCAGATAGCCGCTGCGATCTGCTGAACAGTCGAACGCATCATCGACTCGGTCGCGATCAGTTCAACTCCTGCCTTGGCCATCTCCACCAATAATGCCTTGCCCTGATCGTCTATGAAGTCCACACCGTCCAAATCCACACCAAAAGATTTCCCAGCCGCACGGCCGCTGGTTGATCTCCAGCATCTCTCCAGTTCGATGACCCAGGGTCCCTTTAGTCTGCCTTCAAGTCGAAATACGACTTGATCGTCTCTTTCTTCAACCGTAACTCTTAACATGATGATTTGATTGCATCCTGATAACCAAGCAATAGGAGTCATTGTATACGTTGCAACTTATTACAGACATGGGACTTAGGGTCAAGATAGAAAACCATCACAATCCGCTGATGGCTACTTTGCATGCGCACAGTGATGATACTTCGTCAGAGTGACGAGGAAGTCCCAATTCAGCCGACCTCGGTCGAAAACGGTCCCATAGGATTAACCACAACACCGCTCTGGGAACGGTCAAGTTTTATTTTTCGGCAGAACTTCCACGGGCATGCGGCTCAGCTTGGCATAGATCCGGCTTCGTCGCAGCAGAGGCCACCAATCATATAAATAGATCTGCATCGGCCGCCACATAGCGACCCATCCGGCAATCGTAAGACTCTCCCGCAGGACGGCAGCCCAGGTGTCCATCTCACGACCTAACAACATCTTGCTGAGAAGTAGACACGCAGCCAAGAACAGCAGCCCGATGAAAAGACTGGTGCGCCCTCGCTTGAGGAGGCGCTTGAATTCCAAGTCAGCAAGCTCGGCGCGGTGAGCAAAATGGTTGTGGACGGCTGCGCTGATCAGTTGATTGGGGTCTTCGGCCGGCCACTGCTCCAAGTAGATACGCAATTTGATCGGAGCGTGAGGGGAGAATTCTTGGGCCCAGCTTACGATGAATTCTTCTGCGTCGTCGTCGAGATCCTTTTCAATGAATGGAGAAGGATCCATCGAGTTGAAGAGCTGGCTCATTTCGCGCAATTTCAGACTTATGGTATGCGGATGCCCGCGCTCTGTGGCGGCAGTGCCTGGTAATGCAAAATGCATACGAAAATCTCTGCTATCTTCGCTTCTACCAATATCAGGTCTTTGGACCAAGAGGTGGCTCTTTCGAGGCGATATTCCACTCGCAGACTCGAGGTTCGTCTTGCCATCGGATTGTGACGCCATTGCCAAGTGCATTCTAGCAAGTCATTGGGAAGCGTATCTCAGATTTCGCTGATCTACCAGGAAATCAATGCTTGCCCGTCAAAGTGGTCCGATGAAGGCCCCCGATAACATTTCATCTAGCGCGAGATCCAACTACTTTTCGGCTGCATTTGCCTTTGGTTTCGCAGCGGGTTTTTCTGACGACGTAGCCTGTTGAGGAAAAGCGGGAGTCCAAGTGCATAAGGGATTCTCGCCCTTAATTGTGCCTTGCATGGCCAATTCAAAAATATATGCGGAATGAAATTTCTCGATGGCGCTTGCGTCATCCAAACATTTTTCTGAGTTCGGCTGGAATTGTAAATTCGATAGCACCGAGGTTGTCTGGCGGCATTGATCGACTGGAGCGTGATATTCGGATCGCAGTGGCCTCCGCAAAGTGAACAAGCATGTTCCACACTTTGCCGGATCAATGAACGCCGGCTATCTCCCAAGCTCCCGCCCGTTGCGTCCTCTCATGTGATATCCGTCTTTCGTCACAGTGACGAAATGCAGTCAAGAAATGTGCCAATCATGGAATATTTCGCGAAGGAAGACGCAATATCTAAGATTCAAAGAAACTTCCATCATTTTCAATAGGCGCACTCTATGGAACGTGGCCTGCTCATTATGAATGAGTCAAACGGAAGGATCGATTGAGCTGTGCTGGCCGTAATGCCAATCGATGGAACAGTGATCGCTTGCCACATGAGCGCCGGGACGGATTGAGGCCGCATTATTTCAGTCCGTTAGCGCGAAGAAAGGAATCGCCCCGTGAAGGGGATCCTTAGACTCGGCTACAAGCTGCTGGTAAATGACAAGGCGAAATTCACGGCGCTGCTGCTCGGCATCACTTTTGCGGTGTACTTGATGATGTTCATCACGTCGATGTTCTTCGGAGTGTTGAATCACGCCTCCGCCACGGTAATTAATGTTGGCTCCACGCTTTGGGTCATGGATCCTTACGTCGAATCGGTGTCCAATTCGGTCGGCATGTTCGACTACGTTTTGGATGCGGTTCGGAGCATGCAGGGAGTGAAATATGCCGTTCCCCTTTATTCGGGTGGAGCGCTGGTCAAGCTTGCTGACGGCAACTATCAAGCGGTCACGGTCATCGGATTGGACGACACCAGCCTGCTTGGGAGGCCGGAGCTCATTGAGGGAAAGATCGAAGACATTTATGCGGAGAGTGGCTTCATCGTGGTCCAGGATTCGGAGTTTTCCAAGCTCGAGAATCCCCACATCGGATCGGAGTTCGAGCTAAACGACAATCGAGCGGTCATTGTGGGAATTGCCAAGGTAGCGACTTCCGGTCGTTCGGCTGGCTTCGGAAACTCTTCGATCTCCAGTTGGTTCACATGGCCAAGCCGCTTTTGGTCAGTCGGGCCGAGTCTCGCGGAAACAATCTTCGATGCGGGATTGCGCCGGGCAACGGTCCAACAGTACCAGGCGAATTACGACCAGACCGTAGCGAATTACCGACAGACTGTGCTGACCGCCTTCCAACAGGTGGAGGACAACTTGGCGTCTCTAAGAATTCTTTCCCAGGCGATCGACCAGCAGAATGCAGCTGTTGAAGCCGCTGCGCGGAACCTGCAGGAAGCTACAGCCCGGTACAGAGGGGGTGTTGACCCTTACCTGAATGTGATCGTCGCTCAAACGACTTTGCTGAATGACCAGCAAACAGCGGTGAACTTTCGGATGCAAGAGATGGTGGCAAGCGTTCAGCTAATCAAGGCGCTTGGCGGCGGTTGGGATGCTGCACGGATTCCTTCCTCGAAGGAGATTCGAACCGAAACGCAACCGGACTCAAATTCAACGCATTGAAGAAGATTGCGTTACAGTCCAAACTAGTTGGGAATCTCCTAGCGGAGACGATCACGGGGTGTTTTGACTCTCCGGCTGGTGCGCAATGCTGAATATTAAGAAAATTCTTTTGCCGGTTGATATCCCGATTGCTTCATTGGGTGTGATTCATGAAGCTGCGACATTGGCGCGCCATTTCAATTCTGAGATCGTGATGCTGCACGTCGTGACAGCGCTGAGCCATGCCGCCGGTGTGCCGGAGGACAGCAGTGAGCTTGCTGGCTGGGACTTGCTCGCGGTGATCATTAGAGAGGCCCAGAAACAGCAGGATCAGTCTCTTGGGCCGGAACTTGACGGCCTTACCATTCGGCGCATGGTGGTCAAAGGCGATCCGGCTTGGGCAATTGTGCAGATGGCTGAGCAGGAAAAAGCCGACCTGATCATGATGTCGACGCATGGCTCCACGTTCAATCAGTTTCTTCTGGGCTCGGTGATAGCGAAAGTACTACACGGGACCGAGCGTCCGGTTTGGACCGGCGCCCACGTGGAAGAATCGCCAGTGCAGAAGTTTGCGATCCGCAACGTCCTGTGCGCAATCGATTTGGGCCCCCGTAGTGAAGAAGCTGTGTCATGGGCCGCCCCAATGGCCGCCGAATTTGGCGCCCATCTTACGCTCGCTCACGTCACTGCCTCGGTGGAGTTTTGGGGACCTGGTGGCAGCTACGTCGATCAAAAGTGGAAAGATGAGCTCGTCGGCGACGCTTCTCAGCGTATCGCAAAGCTTCAGCAAGACATGGGCATCAAGGCGGACGTATTCATCGGCAGTGGTGACGCGCCGAAAGTGCTAAGCCAGGCTGCGAAGCAGACGAAGGCGGATTTGCTGGTTACCGGGTGCTACCCTTATGGCGGTAACCTGCGGATCCACGGCTACGCGATCATTCTAGCGGTGCCGATTCCAGTTCTGAGCGTGTGAGGCCCTGACTCGTTACGCGCGTAGTGTCCTTGATGGGCAAAAGCAAAACAAACGGATTGCGCTCGAGTCACGGGAACGAGCATACAACGCATGCGCGTCGCCACTTGACCGGGCAATCCAGAGGGCGAACTAGGTTCCGGTCTGCAGGATCACCACTAACCGTCGCGGTCCATGCGCGCCTTGCACCAGAATCTTCTCGATATCGGCAGTGCGGCTGGAGCCGCTGATGACGCATGCGAACGAGTTGCGATCGAGTTTTCGTTGTTGGGAGACGCGGCTCAAGGCAGTTGCCAGATCGGGAACCAGTTGAGCCAAAGTCGCGTAAACGATGTGACAGGGGGCGATCACCGAGGCGCCTCGGCCGCCGCACGAAGCAGTCACCAGAATCGACCCCGTTTGTGCGATGAGAGCTTCAGCGAGCGTGACCGTTGCCTGCGAAGCTTCGCCGGGCGCGCCTTGACTCGACCAGCGGATCGGCCGCTCAGGTGCGGCCAGGTCGATGAGCAGACGCAGCAATGGATCGTCTTGCACGAAAGTTTCTCCCTCAGGCAGCGACTGGAGAACCTTCGAAAGCTGTTGTGCACTCGCGGCAGAATCGGCGGCCAGCGCGCATTCCATGAGGTTGCCAACACATTCCTGCTGGAATCGCTCGAGAGGATCAACGACTGGCTCAAAAATGACGGGCTCATTGATGGTCGGACCAACGATTACGCGGTCGGAACCCGCCGCAGCTGGCTCCGGGACCACGGTGCACAATCCTGCGCGAATCCGCTGCAGAATTCGGTCTCGGCTTGAATGTTCAGTTTGCGGTTTTTCAGTTTGTGCTTCGCTAGTTTGCACCACGGCTTTTTCTCCAACGCGCACGAAATGATTCGGACGGCAGCGGCACGGGCGAACGATGACGGTTCCACACCCGCATCGGGTCGAGGATCGATCCCGCCAGTCCCAGGCTGTAGATCATCCGAAGAGCCTTGCGCATCGACCAGCCACCTAGCGCGTACATCCGGGGATGAAGCATGGCGTAGCGCCAAGCCCGGAACATCAGCCGCTCACTCGACTTGGTGGCTCTTGCCGCGGTGGCGTTGCGGCGGTTTTGCAGCAGGTGGTGAGCCAGATCGATTTTCACCGGACAAACGCTGCTGCAAGCGCCGCACAGCGACGACGCGTAGGACAGGTGTTTGAACTCCTTGATCCCGGCCAGATGCGGCGTAAGCACGCTGCCGATCGGTCCGGGATAGGTCGTGCCATAAGTGTGTCCTCCGACGTGGCGGAAGACGGGACAGATATTCAAGCAGGCGCCACAGCGAATACAGTGCAGCACCTCGCGCTGCTCCGCATCGGCCAGCAACTGGCTGCGTCCGTTGTCCACCAGCACCACATGGAATTCTTCCGGTCCGTCCACTTCGCCAGGCTGGCGCGGACCCCCGATCAGCGTGCTGTATGTCGTGATCCCTTGCCCGGTGCCGGAGGTAGCCAAGACCGGCCATAACACTGCCAGGTCCTCGAGCCGGGGAATGATTTTCTCAATGCCGGTGACTACTACGTGAATGCGAGGCACGCTGGTGCACAGGCGGCCGTTTCCTTCGTTGGTAGAAATTGCAACTACGCCGGCGTCCGCCACCAGAAAATTCGCGCCCGAAATGCCCATTTCGGCGGCAAAGAAAGCCTGACGCAGTATGCGGCGTGCTGCCGCCATCAAGTCCACCGGGTCGTCGCTCTCGATTCCCGGGTCCAATTTCTCGCGAAACAGCTTGGCGATTTGGCCGCGGTTGAGATGCATGGCGGGAGTGACGATGTGATAGGGTGGTTCGTCGCGTAGCTGCACAATGAACTCGCCCAAATCGGTTTCCCAGACCTTGATACCGGCCTTCTCCAGAGCGGGGCTGAGGTGGATTTCTTCGGTCACCATGGATTTCGACTTCACCACCGTGCGCACGCCGAGCCGGGTGGCAAGATTCTTCACATACGTGCAGGCCTCTTCCGCATTGGCAGCCCAGAAAACATGTCCGCCGCGCGAAATCACTTTTTCTTCGAACTGAAGAAGGTAGCGATCCAGGTGATTGACGGCTTCCCGCTTAATCTCCTGACACTTTTGGCGAGCGGCTTCCCAGTCCTTGATCCGCGCCCGCCCCTTAAGATGTGCGGAGTCGTAGCTGTCCATGCCGCGCTGAATGATTTCGCGGTGCACCAAGTCCGCCGACTTCAAGGCGGCGTCCTGCAGAAAGCGTTGTGCCGCAGTTTGGCTCACGGTTTCTCCTGCGCCAGACTCTGCTGCGCCAGGATACTGGCAAGATAAATGGTGCGGGTTGGCGCATGGCGTTTGCTCAAGATTCCTTGCAGATGCAGCAGACAACTGGGGTCGGTCGCGGTCACGAACTCGGCGCCGCTCGCGGCAACACTCTCGGCCTTGGAATCTCCCATGGCGGCGGAGATGTCGGGAAACTTGGCGGCAAAGGTCCCGCCGAAGCCACAGCATTCCTCGGAGCGGACCATTTCAATCAGCTTTAGTCCGTCCACTTGGCGCAAAAGCTGCAGTGGCTCGTCGCGCAGGTGAAGCTCGCGTAGCCCGTGGCAGGAAGCGTGATAGGTAACCGAGTGCGGGAAGGTGGCGCCGACTTGGGTAACAGCGGCGACCTTCACCAGAAATTCCGAAAGCTCAAACGTGCGGCTGGCTACGGCGATGGCGTCCTCACGTAGCGGGCTGGCAGCCAGTAGCTCCGGGTAAAACGTGCGAACCATGGTCACGCAGGAACCGGAGGGACATACGACCGCCTCGGCATGTTTGAAAACTCGAACGAAATGCTCTGCACATGGTCGCGCCTCGTTCCAGTACCCCGTGTTGAAAGCAGGCTGGCCGCAACAAGTCTGATCTTCGGGGAACTCGACCGCGTACCCAACCCGGCGCAGCACCTTGACCGTGTCGACCGCCACCTCCGGCAGCAGTTGGTCCACGAAGCAAGGGACGAATAGAGATACTTTGCGTGGCACAAGCATTTGGTGAGGCATTGTAGTCCTGTACGCCCGCGCATGCTAGCTGTGCTTCCGTGTGGAAAAGAAACAAGGAGAATGATCGTACTGGAGGGAGCGTCAGGCTGTCGCCCCGATTTCGCGGATTGCGCAGGGAAAGCATTTTTCAGTGGGGCTACAAAGTTCTGCTTCACACGGAGCAATGAAAGCCACTCTTGCAGCAATGATTCACGCTGGAGGAGCTCCTGCGGGACCATTGACTGGAAGGTCCCGCAGGAGTTTCCAGCTCTGCCGGAAATGGCTGTGACTCCTAGCAGCAACCCATCTTCACTTCGCCGGCAGCGGTGAGCGGAGGACCGAAGGCCTCCTGCGGCGCGGGCGCACCGTTCATCACCGCGATCCAACGTCGCACCGCACTGAATACGACGAGAACTACGCCCACGATAAAGATGGCCATAAGGACTGAATCCAGGTAGCCGGTAAATACCTGACCGGGCTTGGAGGTCAATGGCCAGAAAATGTTCTTGATCGACAGCACTCCCGCCGTAAGTGTAGTGACACCTACGAAGCACATCGGAACGGCCGTAATCCAGGCATATTTCTGCTTGCCCATGTTAATGAGGAAGGTAGTCGTCACCGCGAGCGCGATGGTCGCCAACAACTGGTTCCCGGTTCCAAACAACGGCCATATCGTGGAAATGTTTCCCGTGTAGATCAGGTATCCCCAGCCCAGAACCACAAAGAAGCTGGTGATCAGATTTCCCGGCAGCCAGGCAGTGTTGCCAAAGGGCTTGTACACTTTGCCCATGAGCTCCTGGAGGACGTAGCGGGCCACACGTGTTCCCGTGTCCACCGTAGTCAGGATGAAAAGGGCTTCAAACATGATGGCGTAGTGATACCAGTAACCCATCAACCGATCCATTCCGGGCAGGCCGCGGAAGATTTGAGCCATGCCGACAGCGAGCGAGACCGCCCCTCCCGTCCGCCCCGCCAGTTTCTCCCCGACTTCGCGGGAGAACATATCCAGATTGACCGTGGTCAGCCCCAGATGGCTGAAGACCTGGGGCGTGGTGTTGATGGCAAAGTAGTCGCCCGGGTACAGGGAGCAGGCCGCTATTAAGGCCAGCACACCCACCAGCGACTCCGCGATCATGGCGCCATATCCAATGAAGCGAGCGTCACTTTCCTTATCCAGCATCTTGGGCGTGGTGCCGGAGGATACCAGCGAGTGAAAGCCCGAGATCGCGCCGCAGGCAATGGTCACGAAAAGAAATGGGAACAGGCTTCCTTTGATGATCGGTCCGCCACCATGAACGAACTGCGTGAAGTTCGGAAATTTGATGTTGGGATGAACTATGAAGACGCCAATGATCAGGACGGCAATCGTGCCCAGCTTAACGTAGGTCGAGAGGTAGTCGCGCGGTTCCAGTACCAGCCAGACGGGGAGAACCGACGCCACTAAGCCGTAGATCGCCATGAGGATCGTGATCTGGTGGGGCGTGAAAGTAAGCGCCGCTGCCGCTCCGCTCTGCGCCACCCAGTGCCCGGCGATCACGCTGCCGATCAAAAGAACGACACCAAAAATACTGGGACCGGTGACCGTAATCTTTCCGGCATGGCTCTTGAACATCCACAATCCCATGATGACGGCGATGGGGATGGTCATGCCGATGGTGAAGACGCCCCACGGGCTATTTGAAAGCGCATTGACCACTACGATGCCGAGGCCGGCGAGCGTGACCAGAAGAATAAAGAGCACGGCGACCATCGCCACCAGGCCGGCAAAGTGACTGATTTCGGTGCGGGCAATATCGGCCAACGAGCGGCCGCGGTGACGTATGGAAGCCACCAGCACAGTGAAGTCCTGTACACACCCGGCCAGGACGGCGCCGATCAGCAGCCAAAGAAAGCCCGGCGCAAACCCGAACTGCGCCGCCAGCGTCGGCCCCACCAGCGGCCCTGCTCCCGCGATGGCCGCGAAGTGATGTCCGAAGAGCACCCATCGTGGCGAAGCAACATAGTTATGCCCGTCCGCGTAAGTGTGCGCCGGAGTGATGCGGCGATCGTCGAGCGCCAGAGCCTTCGCGGCAATAAACGCACTATAGTAACGGTAGGCAAGGGCGTACACGCACAACGCGCCCAACAATACCGGGAGAGTATTCATGACTCGCTCCAGACCAAGCAAGTAGTGGCCGATCCTGCTAGCCCAATCGAAGGCATCCTACACCTATCGTGGAATCCGGCACAACGATTTCCCTTGCGCGAACCATGCGCTACAATGTCGGGCATATTTCGGCAAAGAACTGCGCAGAATGTCGCCGACGAACCGAAAGGATCGGGTATGCACATGCCACGAGAGAACCATGCGGCAACTCAGGAACAACGCCTTGTCCGCTTTGGCCTGCGGCTCGCCAACTGGAGTGAGCGGTGGTTTCCGGAGCCGCTGATTTTTGCGTTGCTGGGAATTGTGGTGGTCTTTATTGTCGGCCTTTTGCTTCATCAAAGTCCCGCCAAACTGGCCATCCAGGGTGGGAAGAACTTCTGGACTCTCGTCCCTTTCACCATGCAGATGGTAATGATCATCATCGGTGGATACGTCGTCGCTTCGACGCCGATCGTGTATCGCGCAATTCGAGCCTTAGCCGGAATTCCAAAAACGCCGCGGGGCGCTGTCGCCCTGGTGGCGTTGTTCTCCATGCTGACGTCGCTGATCTCCTGGGGCTTAAGCCTGATTTTCAGTGGACTCTTTGTTCGCGAACTGGCTCATCGCGTCAAGGGAATGGATTATCGCGCTGCTGGTGGTGCGGCGTACCTCGGGCTGGGAGCCGTCTGGGCGATGGGGCTGTCTTCTTCCGCTGCCATGCTGATGGCGACCAAGTCCGCCATGCCGGCGTCATTGTTCAACATTAGCGGTCTGATCCCGCTTACCCAAACGCTCTTCTTGTGGCAAAGCATCGCGACGACGGTCATCCTGATCGTGCTATCGGTTCTGATCGCCTACTTGTCCACGCCGTCGCCGGAGAATGCCAGGACCGCCGAATCCTACGGCATCCAATACGAGCCGATTCGTTCCAGCCTGGAACCGCAGACCAAACCCGGCGAGTGGCTGGAATACAGTCCACTACTCACCATTTTGGTTGCCGCGCTGCTGTGCTGGTATCTGGTCGACGTATTCCGCACTTCGCCGCAAGGCGCGCTGGCGGCACTCGATCTTAATACTTACAACCTCATGTTCATCACGGTTGGGCTTTTATTGCACTGGCGCCCGAAGCGCTTTATGCGCGCGGTAACGGAGTGCATTCCCGCCACCGGCGGGGTGCTGATCCAGTTCCCGTTTTACGCAGTGATCTTCGGAATGATTGTCGGAACGGGGATCGCGGATGCGCTGGCGAAGCTCTTCGCTTCCATCAGCACCCACAATACCTATCCCTTGCTGGTGGCGATGTATTCGGCAGTGCTCGGCATTTTCATTCCTTCCGGCGGCAGTAAGTGGGTCATCGAAGCGCCATATGTTCTGCAGGCTGCGAATCTGCACCAGGTGCATCTGGGCTGGGTGGTGCAGATCTACAACGCGTCGGAAGCGCTACCCAATCTGGTCAATCCCTTCTGGATGCTGCCTCTGCTGGGCATACTGAAATTGAAGGCTAGGGACATTGTGGGATATGGAGTGCTGCAGTTGATCGTTCACATACCGGTCGTGTTCTTCCTGTGTTGGTTGTTTGCTCGATATATTCCTTATGTGCCGCCCATGAAATAGCGGGCGGAGAGAAGGTCTTCGTGCAAACTGCTCACCCGCGCTGCTTGGCTTTCCCGGGCGGGAAAGTCGCGAGGGCAGGAGCCGGTCTTCGGCATCAAGGGGAATGGCACCGAAACCGCTGTAGGGGTCGGGCGTGGGAAGGATGGATCGCCGCCGATCGACAGGGGCACAAGAGGGAACCGCATCGGCTGGGAAACCGCCCTCGCTCTTAGAGTCCAAGGTACGCTCGCCGCACTTCATCCATTCTTGCGACGTCGCCCGACTTGCCACGGATGCTGATTCGTCCTTCGGCAAACACGTAGGTGTAGTCGCTTATCGCCAGTGCGAGGTGCACATTCTGTTCTACCAGGACGATGGTGAGCCCCTGTTTCCGCAGGGCTCCCAGGGTTAAGAAGAGCTGCTGCGCCAGCACCGGCGCGAGACCGAGCGAGAGCTCGTCGATCATCAGCACCTCCGGCTCCTGCATCAAGCCGCGGCCCATGGCCAGCATCTGCTGCTCGCCGCCGGAGAGGGTGGAAGACTTCTGATTACGGCGCTCTTTCAGGCGCGGGAACAGTTCATAGACGCGTTCCAGGTTCTGTTTCTGTCGCTTGCGGGCCCGCTTCGAGTACCCGCCCATCTCCAGGTTCTCTTCCACCGACATGTCCGGGAAAAGCTGCCGGCCCTCCGGCACCAGTACCAGGCCGCGATTTGCTTTGGCATGAGGTGGGAGCCGTGTGACGTCTTCTCCGTGCAGCAGGACGCTGCCTTTCCAGGCACGCAGGCTGCCCATGATGGTGCGCAGAGTGGTGGTCTTGCCAGCGCCATTCGTTCCGATGATCGTGGTTAACTTCCCGCGCGCAACCTCAAGCGAAATACCCCACAGGACCTGCACTTCGCCGTATCCAGACTCGAGGTTCTCTAGTTGAAGGGCCAGGTCCATCATTCCATCCTTGTCAATTTGTCAACGATATCGGGAAAGCCCAGGTAGGCTTCGACGACATCCGAATTGTGCACCACCTCATCCGGCTTGCCTTCCGCCAGCTTGCGGCCCAGATTCAGCACCACGATGCGATCGGAAAGACTCATGATCGCCTGCATCAGGTGCTCGATCATGAGCACCGAGATGCCGCTGTCACGAATTTTGCGAACCAATTCGATCATGGCCCCAATTTCGGTGGGATTCAGTCCCGCCAGCACCTCGTCCAGCAACAGGAGCTTGGGTTTCGCCGCCAGCGCCCGCGCTATTTCCAAGCGTTTCTTGCCGGCGATGGTCAGCGAGCGCGCCATCATGTCCGCGCGGTCCCCCAATCCAACCCGCTGCAGCACTTCGGAAGCTACCTTGCGTGCGGCCGCCATATCGAGATATTCACGACCGAAGCATGCACCCACCGTGACGTTGTCCAGCACCGTAAGGTCGTTCAAGGGCTTCACGATCTGGTGGGTGCGCGCCAAGCCGAGGTGGACCACCTGGTCCGGAGAACACCGGGTGATGTCTTTTCCGGCAAAAGTAATGCTTCCCTGGTCGGCTTTGTAGACCCCATTCACGACATTGAACAATGTTGTCTTCCCGGCACCGTTGGGACCGATCAGGCCCAGGATCTCACCCTCATCGATACTGAAACTGACGTCGGAAACCGCCACCAGTCCGCCGAAACGTTTGCTGACACCGCGCACTTCCAGGATGGTGCTCATTCGATCACCTTGCGCGCGCGCGGCACCAGGCGATAGACCCAGCCAATCAAGCCTCCCGGCGCGAACAGCACCACCATGAGCAGCAGTCCGCCGGCGATCACCAGGTGAAAGTTGGAAAGGACGGGGGAAGTCAGCAGGTAGGAGCGAAGTTTCTCGTAAAGGCTCCCGCCCAGAGCCGCGCCGATGACTGAGCCTTGGCCGCCGAGCATCAGCATTACGATGCCTTCCAGCGACAGCATGTACTCGAAGGCGATCGAGGGATCGATCATGCCATTCTTGAAAAACATCAGCGCGCCAGCGACCGCAGGCAGAAATGCGGACACGCTGTAGATGATCGCCTTATACATGGTGGCGTTGACGCCCAGCACCACGGCGGCATCCTCATCCTCGCGGATGGCGAACAGGCCCAGTCCAAACTTGGAATTCTTAATCGCCAGACTCACGATCATCGAGAGGGCCATGACCGCAATGATCAGGAAGTAGGTGATCCAGAGAGCGCGCCTGGCGCCGCCCAGAGACTGGTACGAGTTGAACGAAAGGTACATTCCAGTCGATCTGCCCCACGGATCGAAGTTGGAAACAAACGCCTGCACGGCCTCAAGAACGCCAATGGTGGCCAGAGCAAAATAGGCCCCACGCAAGCGCAAAATGGCCAATCCGAACAACAACGCGCAGACACTGACCACCACACCGGCCACCACCGCCGACAGCACCAGGTTCCAGCCGCGCACCGTCGTCAGGTAAAGCCCCACATAACCGCCCAGCCCGTAAAAGACGATGTGGCCGAAGTTCACGTAGCCGGTGTAGCCGATCATCAGGTTCAGGTTGCTGGCCAGGATGATGGCAATGGCCATGAGGATAAGATCCTCACGCAACAAAACGTTGTTGTTGCGCAGCGGCGCGTAAACGAACCCGGCGGCGACGAGCAGAATGATCCAGAAGAACGGCCGGCGCAGTATCATGACGTCGCCCTCTTCCCGAAGATGCCCTGCGGGAATACGACCAGCACCACCACGAACAGCCCAAACTCGATGAGCGGAATCCAACTGACGGCGATGAACGGCGTGACCACTCCCTCCAGCAAACCCAGGAGCACTCCAGCGACCAAGGCTCCGAACGGCTTGCCCAGTCCCGCCAGAATCGTTACCACAAAACTTTTCAACTGGTACACCCCGCCAGACAGAATGGTGAAGGGGAACAAGGTGGAGACCAGTGCCCCGGAGGTGCACGCCAGAGCGATGCCGATCGCAAAAGCGATACTCAGCACCGCCGTCGAAGAGATGCCCATCAACTCGGCGGCTTCGCGGTTATCGGCTACGGCGCGAATGGCTTTGCCCGTACGTGTGTGATAGAGGAACAATTGCAGCGCCAGGGCGATGACCACCGCAGAGATGGCGGCAGCGATGTGATTCCCGGTGAACGTGTAGGCTCCCATGGTGATATCGTGACGAACCCGGAAGTTGACGTTGTACGGACTGGTGCTCCACACCGCTGTGCCGATACCGATGACCATCATGTTCACCGCGAACGTGGAGAGCAAGCTCATCAACATGGAGCGGCCCACCACCCAGTGCACGGCCATCCAGTAGACGATGAGTCCGAGGAGCAATCCGACCCCGATCGTGGGCAGCAACAACAAATAAGCGTTGATCCCCGTGGCGGCGAACAGCAGATACATGCAGAACATGCCCAGCGCGATCATGGCGCCATGGGTAAGATTGATGACATCCATCACTCCCCAAATCAGACTCAAGCCCATCGCCGCCAGTCCGTATACCGCGCCGACGAGCACGCCGTCGATCATGGAAGCTAAAACGCCCGACATGTTTCACCCTCCGCGTTCATGCTCGTGTGGGGACGGGCGCCCTCGACCGTCCAAGCCGAGCGCAGCTCGGCAGCGCCTGCCTGCAGTCACAGCAACTCTGAATTCGCTATTATGCCTGCCCTTACCACCCCAGAGTTGGGAAAATCGGGCGAACTGGTTCAAAACCACAATTCAGATCGCCCGATGGCCGGATCACCTGATGACCCGATCTTCTTCAGTGGATTGGGTACATCAGGTTGGCGCTCTGGCCTGCCAGTGGCCACACAACTTCTTTTACCAGTTTGCCGGACTTGTCCTTCTGCCATTGCGCCAGAACCATAGAATGGCCCAACTGCAAGCCGTGTTCATTAGCGGCGGTCGAGAATTTGGTCCGACCGTAGAAGGTGGTGACATCGTTGGCGTTCAGCGCCTCCGCTACCTTGGCCGAGTCAATCCCGCCGGCCTGTTCGATGGCGCGCTGCAGGATCAGCCCGCACGCGTAGCCACCGGCGGACTCGTAGCTGGGCGGCGTATTGTATTTCGCGGTATACGCCTTGGCGAAATCGGCGCCGCTCGGCCCGTACTGCGCCTTAAACGCCGACTGCGGTTCCCACTGTGACGGTACCATGACGCCCAGCGCCGCATCGCCCAGTTCGACC
>Ga0208821_1000322_pt1 | contig 40245 bp, 42 predicted proteins | sample June2015DPH_20_5_FD_184720 | JGI IMG/M metagenome (GOLD analysis project Ga0208821, IMG submission 184720) | Peatland microbial communities from SPRUCE experiment site at the Marcell Experimental Forest, Minnesota, USA - June2015DPH_20_40... | ecosystem: Environmental > Terrestrial > Soil >...
AAGCGATCAAAAGATCGGTTCAGATAGGTTTCGTAAGATGAACGATAGGGTTTTGTGCTTAACATTTTCTCTGAATTCGATTCAACGAATTTCTAACTTTCAAAATTCACATTTTTAGAGGTTGCCTTAACTATTAAAAACATTCTAAAAGCCGATGAATTTCACCATCTGAAATTTAAAAGGGCATTTCTTGATGAAAAAGCATACAAAATGAAATACATGGATATGAACACCTAACATCGCCTTCAACCAGACGGGGGATAACGCCGGTGTTTTTTTTCATTCTGGCCTAATTGCCCCCGCTGGTTAAGGTCAACGTTGAGGCTATAGAAGAAGTCAATCTCACACGAGACTGGTAAGTTGGAAGAAAATACGATCTCTCAGGATGCTCTGTATGCGACGATCTCATGCTGGGGAGGGGTCAAGAGAGACTCCCGGAAACCACCCCTAATCGTGATGTTGGACTTTTTCTACAGGCTCGTAAGGAACATAGATGAAAAAGGCTAGGACTAAGGAAACATTGAAGTCAGAAAAGCCAAGAAAGGTCGTTAAAGTCTTGTTTGCCGTCATCTTACCATTACTACTTGGCTTGTTGGGATTGGGTTTTCAGTACTACATTTCAAGGCCTAACATTATCATTGATAGTGTCAAACCGCACGGCGACGATCCGTTTAGGGCGGAGTTCATAGTCAAGAATGCGGGAATGACAAAAGCCTATAATCTAAGAACGCTGCTAAAAAGACCAGAATTCATCACAGAAAACAGGATTACTGTTCGGTCTGCCCACGGTCACTCGCCGACCTTCGAAGACAATTCCAACATCCGAGGGGTCGATCTAGTCCCCCAGCAAGCGTGTTCCTTTTCAATCAATAGCTATATTGAAACAACCAGGAGTGGCGATGACGTCGATGCGATACTTAAGAACGAAAGCCTTGGCAAAGTGGTAAGGGCCGTTGTTACCTTCGCTTTCAATTATACTGATTTTCTCGGTATCACGTACAAGAGCGAGATAACATACCACACGGTAAATCATGACAGCAGTATTGAGTGGGCGGTCGTTGGACCATACAAATCGAGACTGTAGTTCCTAACCCAGCGCTTCAGCGGATCGCAGATAAACCGGGCTCCCTGTAAGCCTCAGCGTGTGCTCCGACGGAGGTTTGATTGTTGTAATAAAATGTGCTCGGGAGAGGGCAATCGGGGTCAGCCCCTGACCGGTGGCAGCGTCAAGAACATAAGCCGTTATCCAAGGCAATCCAGCGAAGGCCTTGTAGCCGTCGCTGGCCTAAATCATTAAAGATATAAACGAAGAAATTATACTCTCCTGGAAATGATTCCGAGCTTGCAGTAACTCATTGAGCTTGCAAAATATATAACAACTTATATAATATACTATTAATGATGAAGCCGCTGAACTTCGTGGGATCGAGCCTCGATGATCTTAGGAATTTCCCGAATGAAGCTCGCCGTGCCGCAGGCTTTGAGCTCCGCGCGGTTCAAAACGGACTCGAACCAAGTGACTGGAAACCAATGCGCGTGATCGGCCCGGGCGCGAAGGAAATACGCATCCACGTTTTGGGCGAGTGGCGAGTAATCTATGTCGTCAAGCTTCGCGATGCGGTTTACGTGCTTCATGCATTTCAAAAGAAGACTCGAAAAACGAGCCAGCATGATATCGACGTAGCGCGCCAACGGTACAAGCAGATTGGAGGCAACTTATGAGAGACACCGTTACTAAATCTTCGGGAAACGTATTCATTGATCTCGGGTATTCTCCGGAAGAAGCAGCCATTCTTCAGATGCGTGCCGATCTCATGGCTGATCTCCGGAAGTTCATCAAAACCAAGAAGCTAACGCAGGCCAAGGCTGCCGAACTCCTTGGCGTTAGTCAATCCAGGGTATCAGACTTAATCAGAGGCAAATGGGAAAGATTTAGCCTTGAAATGCTTATCACTCTTGCGACGAAGGCCGGCATGCATGTTACTCTGAAAAAAGCGGCATAAGACTGAGGAAGAGGCAGTCGGGGTCAGCCCCTGACCGGTGACAGCGTCAAGAACATAAACCGGTACCCAAGGCAATCCAGCGAAGGCCTTGTAGCCGTCGCTGGCCTAGATCATTCAGGACATAAATGAAGAAATTATACTCTCCTGAAAATGATTCCGAGCTCTTGACAATATATGCACAAATCATGCATATTGATGCATATAGAGACAGGAGGGTGGCATGAGAACGACCTTAAACATCGAAGACAACCTGATTAAAAAGGTTTCAAGGCTGACAGGCATTAAAGAAAAAACAACACTCGTCAAACTTGGGTTAGAGGCACTCATTTCAATGGAAAGCGGTAAGAGGCTTGCCAGGCTGGGCGGAACCGAAAAGGGACTGAAAAGGATACCCCGCCGGAGAATACCGGAGAAATGAAATGGTTCTCGTCGATACCTCCGTATGGGTATCTCACCTTCGTCATGGAAATATTGGTCTTGAGAAATTACTGAATAATGGAGAAGTTGTATCCCATCCCTTCATTGTCGGTGAGCTTGCCTGTGGGAATCTCAAAAATAGGCGTGAAATCCTTATAGATCTTCAATCACTTCCTATGGCAATCTTAGCCGAAGAAAGAGAAGTCTTAAAATTCATTGAGAATTATCGACTTATGGGAAAGGGAGTAGGCTATATAGATGTCCATCTGATTGCGGCGGCTCTATTAACGGGCGTTCCCCTTTGGACCTTCGACAAAACCCTGGATAAGATTACTAAGAAAATCGGCATAAATTATTGATGAGAAACGATCCAGAGCAAAGCGACAAAGAAGTATTTGGGAGGCAAGAGACGAGGAAACCATCATACTTTTGCCCTTGATGAGCCGTAGTATTATCTTCCTCCGGTAGAAGTTACGCAGGATGTTATCTAGAGAACAAGAGACTTTCTGTGGATTGAAACTTCTCCTGCTTGAGTTTGAAGTTCCAGGTAACCTCTTAGCAATTCCTTTTTCTCATCGATTGATATCTCGCTGAGGTTGAAATATTTTTTCAGTCTTAAGATATTTTCATTCTTCTGGCCTCTCAGATTTGAAATCTCTTTGGGGTGGCAAAAGAATAGAGCATGCTCATTTTTCTGAGCATCGTGAAGAAGAGATGAAGCCATGTCGAAAAAGATGGCCGATTCCACAAGCTGTCGAAAGGCAGGGTGGTAGGGCCCTGCGAGAAAATCCCTTTGCAACTCCTTAGTAGGCTGAAGGCCGATGCGAGCGATTGAGAGGGATGAAGTTTCCAATCTGAGAATGCCTTTTTTAAGCCACTGAACAGCCTCTTCCAAAGACAGGGGGAAATATCCTCCATTTCTCCAGAGGATTTCGAGGGGAGCGCCTTTAAGGACGAGCGTAGGATGGATCCTCACGAAATCGGGCTTGAGTTCCATGACCCGATCAAGGGTTTGTAGAAAACGATCGCACGTATCACCCGGCAGACCGATCATCAGCTGAAGTCCCACCTCGAAATTTCCGCTTTTTAATCGGAATACGGCGTCGATTGTATCTTTTGCACAATGACCTCTATTGGCAAGCGTGAGGACTTCATCGATCATCGATTGCACTCCGACTTCTATAGTCTTCACCCCATATTCTTTGAGCAGGGAAAGCGTCTCTTCATCCAAGGCATCAGGTCGGGTGGAGATGCGAATGGAATCGATCAGACCAGAGGCGAGGAAGGGCTGAACTTCTTTCAGATAACGAACTTGATCATCTCTATGGATCGCTGTGAAACTCCCGCCATAAAAAGCGACCTGTTTCTCCCTGTTTTTCTTATCGTGAGGGATTCCAGAAAGAGAGGCTTCGATAAAGTTTCGAACGGAAGAGGGGGATGGGAGTCCTTCGGCAGCTGCCTTTTGATTGCAGAAGAGACAGCGTTCACGGCAGCCCAGATTGGGAAGAAAAATAGGAATGATGAGGGGATTTGAGGTCATACGACCTTTAATTTCAAATTTCAGATTTCAGATTTCAAATTTAGAAATTTAGGTCTCAGGTTTTTCAATTTGCAATTTGCGATCTGCAATCTGCAATTCTTCAAGGGCATTTCTGGCTGCTTCCTGTTCTGCCTCTTTCTTGCTTTTTCCCCACCCCTGTCCTTTTACTTCATCCCCGATTGCGACGGATGCCTGAAACCTCTTATCATGATCCGGTCCGGACTCATTCATCACCCGATACTGGGGAGACCCGCCATGAGACTGCTGGGAGTATATTTGCAGAAGGCTCTTATAATCATCGAATGCCACAGACGGGGTTTTGGCCTGAAGATAAGGTTCGAAATGTTCCTGAATGATCTCCAATGCCTGGTTGAACCCTGCGTCCATGAAGATCGCTCCGATCAAGGCTTCATACGTATTGGCCAAGATGGAAGATTTTTGCATCCCTCCGTTCGACTGCTGGCTTTTCCCGAGGAGGAGGTAGCCTTCTAATTGAAGGTCTTTAGAGAGGGACGCCAGGAAACTCCTTTTCACCAGCTGGGATCTGATCATGGAAAGGGTTCCTTCCTGGGCGTCGGGAAATCTGTGAAGGAGAAGGTAGCTAACCGCAAGGTTGAGGACCGAATCTCCGAGAAATTCCAAAACCTCGTTGGCACCTTTTTCTGGATGATTGGTTTCATAGATGAACGACTTATGCGTGAGGGCCTGGTCGAGCCATTTGATCTCTTTGAACCGATAACCCAGACGGCCTTCCAATTCTTTTAGAGATGCCAATCTCTCTTCGTCCATGCTATCTCTCCAAAACTTCTCCGGTCACACCCTTTTCAGCCAACCCGGTCACCCTGACGGTCCATTCCCGATTGACCCGATCCTGATGGGCCATCATCCCGTTTTCGTTGACGAGCAGAACGGGGACGTAGTTTCGGGAAAGCCCCTTCCATCTCCCGGCACCTTTTTCTTTACGGTCTTCTATCAGGACGCTTAGCTCCTGATCGAGAAACTGGCGATAGAAGGCCAGGCGTTTCTGTTTTCCTAATTCCCTCATCGCCTCAGCCCTCTTCTTGATCTCCCTTTCATTTACCCTCTCAGGGAATTGGAACGCCGGGGTTCCCTTTCTCCTGGAAAAGGGAAAAACATGAAGATAAGAGAAAGGCAGAGATTCGACGAACTCATACGTATGCTTAAATTTTTCTTCCGTCTCCCCTGGAAATCCTACGATCACATCCGCTCCGACGGAGAGCGTTGGAATCCTCAGATGCAATTCGCGGATGAGATCGGAAAGATAGGAACGGTCGTAGCCTCTATTCATCTTTTCCAGAATCTCATCGTCTCCGCTCTGGATCGAAATGTGAAGATGGGGGCAGATCTTCGCGGATTGCGAGAGGGTCGAGATAAGTTCCGTTGAGAAATCTCCCGGCTCGATGGAGCTGAGCCGGATTCGATCAGGTGTCTCCTCTTTCTCCAGCTGTCTGATGAGTTTTTCCAAAGGAAAGGGAGGACCGAACTCCAATCCATAGGCGCCCAGATGGATGCCGGTGAGGACGACTTCTCTAAAACCCTTCTCTTTCAATACCTTCAAATTTTCAATTACCCTTTGGGGCTGAAGGCTCCTCGATCGACCCCTCGCATGAGGAACGATGCAATAAGTGCAGCGCCCATTGCAGCCGTCCTGAATTTTCAGGAAGGCCCGGGTGTGACGATGAAAAGAATGAAGAGGCGTTTCTGAAAACTGTACCTCCTTCTGAATATCCTCAACCCGAACCTTTGGAAACTTGCCTTTCTGCATCAAGGAAAGCAAGTCAGGGATTTGGTGCTTTTCTTTATTTCCTAAAACATAGAGCTCGGCCTTCATCTCTAAGAAGGCGTCTGGCTCTACCTGCGGATAACATCCGGTCACAATGACCAGAGAGTTCGGATTGGATCGCAGGGCCCTTCGAACCAGCTGTCTCGACTGAAAATCGGCTCGGTGAGTCACCGTGCAAGTATTAATGATGGCGACATCTGCCCCTCCCTCGAACGGAGCAAGAGCATAGCCCCTCTGTTCCAAGGCGTCCATGAGCGCCTCGGACTCGAACTGGTTCACCTTACATCCGAGTGTAGCTACCGCAACAGTGGTCATTTTTGAATCCAACAATGCCCCCTCACCCTCCCCTCTCCCCGCTGGGGAGAGGGCGGGGTGAGGGGGATTCTAGTCTCATCAGAGCTGGGCCAGTTTGATCTTTCCCCAGACGCCCATCTTTTCCTGAACGATAATCAGTATCCCCTGCACCCCTGCGATCTCTTTCCCAATTTGAAGACCCGATTCGACATCTTTTTTCTCCTTGACGACATTCCCGACAGCCGTGGCAGCGGCATCGGCAAGCGCCGCAGACTTAGAGAGAATGCAAACAGCATCTGCTTTCCCAAAGCTGAGAGAAGGGCCCACCGTCCCCGAGGAGGTACAGACGCCGAGAGGGGTTTCTTCGGGTGAGATTACAATCCCTATCTTAAGACTGAGAGGAGAATTGCCTGCATAGATTCCGATGGTTCGTTCCTTGGAGGCGGCCAAATAGATATCCCCTCCGTTTTCTACGATCACCTCTTTCGAGAACTTGAGCAGATCTTTCGAGACCGATTCGGCTATGGCCCCGGCCACGGCAGCCATGGGACCGACATGGGCTAATTGGGAGGTTCGAATCATCTCTCGGACAATCTCCGGGGCATAAGGGTCATCCGCGAGGGGGACGAGACTTTTTTGGAATTCAGGGTTCATGGCGATGTGGGTTTCAAGCTGATAACGGTATCTGAACACCGATTCTCTGGTCTCTTTCGAAAGATCTCTGTCTGCCCGGACGAGGAGATCGGTTTCCTTAACAATGACCTCAAATTTAACAAGGTCGTCGGTCTTTACCAAATTTCGGTAAGTCCGCTTTTCATACATGCTAAGCCCTATAAGATGTTCATTATAATATCCAGAAATATTAGGTGTCAATTTGCTAAGTATTTGATTTCTTGCAATTTGTTGATAAGAAGATGTAGAATTTTTAGTATGAGCCAAGACATCGTTCCGGCAGACAAAGAATTTAGAAAAAGATTCATTGTCTTCCTTATGCTTATCGTAATCGTTTTCGTCGTCACCATACTCTCCATGAAAAGTTATCTGGATCAGATGGAACAACTAAGACGAGAGGACCCGGGTTTAGCCGGGAAGAAAGTTGTGTTATTGCTTAAATGGTGGATGGGTTTAGGTTCCTTACCTATCTTAGGCTTGGCGGTTTATCAAATCATCCTGGCAAGGAGGGTCCTGAAATCGGGCCGATTTCCGCCGCCGGGGATGAGGGTGATCAGGGATACGAAAATTCAAACCGGAGCTAAAGCGGAAAAGGTGGCGATCTCTCTCATCGTCCTTTCATCTATTATAAGTGTGATCATCCTTTTCTTGGCATGTTTCCCATATGCTTTTGAAAAGAAACTGTTGAAAAAAAGTTATGATGTAGACAGGGGCGTCTCAGAGAAGGAAAGAAGGTTAATAGAGTTGAAAGGGAAAGGAGGTGAAACGAAATGAAGTGTTTAAGAATAGCGATGCTTTCCATGGTCTCTTTGGTTCTCATCTTTTCTTTGGCCATCGCGGCAGGAGACGCGGAGAAGGGAAAAGCTCTTTTTAAGGATCCGAAGTTCGGCGGAGGCACTGCCGGAGTCTCTTGCAACTCATGCCATCCGGATGGGAAAGGGTTGGAGAAAGCTGGCGACATGAAGGGCCTTGAAAAACAGGTGAATGCCTGCGTCCAGAATGCACTCAAAGGCAAGGGAATCGATCCCAAATCTGCCGAAATGACAGACATCCTTGCCTATCTTAAGTCTCTGAAGGGAAAAACTCCTGCAGCAGGAACCCCGAAGAAATAGGTTCAGAAGCTTCATTATCTGTTCAGTTTGAGACGGGGGTGGCGAATGTCTCCAATACCCAGGCGACTCTTATCTCTGGCGTGGCAAAAATTTCACGAGGTGCTTTGTCCACGGATTCGAGACGCTTGAGGAGACCCGTCTGGTTTGCAACCTGGATCTGTAGTCCCGGCCGCGCATTCAGTTCGAGAAGCAGTGGCCCCCGATCCCGATCAATCACGAGGTCCACGCCGAGGAAGTCAAGGTTAATCATATCGACGGCTCTTGCTGCGATGAGGAGTATACTCTCCCAGTGACGAACTTGTATCCCCGCTACGGGTTCTTTCGTGTCGGGATGGTGAGTCACGACTGCGGAGCGGTAGACCCCTGAAAGAGTGGTTCCGTTCCCCATGTTTATCCCGACACCGACCGCTCCGCGATGAAGGTTGGCTTTCCCATCAGAAACTCGTGTTGGAAGGCGAACCATGCTCATCACCGGCACACCGCGGTAGACGATGATTCTGATGTCCGGTACGCCACGATAGGTCACTGCGTCGAAGGCGGTATCGGGATGAACAAGGGCCTCAAGAAAGGCTCGGTCCTCAAGCCCCTCGAGAGAGTAAATTCCGGAGAGGATATCAGAGATGTGGTAGGCGAGATCCTTCATCGGGATGACCTCGCCGCTTTGGTTGATGAAACCTCCTTCCGTACGGCCCGTGACAAGAACGATACCGCTCCCGCCAGTGCCCCGGGCTGGTTTGACAACGAAATCCTGGTAGTCCCCAAGCATTTCTTCAAATCTGGCCATTTCGCCATGATGTTTGATCACACGGTATAAAGGTGGGGTTGGGATCTGATATGCCTCCGCCAGTTGCTTTGTTTTAAGCTTGTCGTCCACAAGCGGAAAGGAGGACCGCGGGTTGAAACGCAAGATGTATTCGGCATTCCGGCGGTTCATACCCAGCACCCCGACATCGCGGAGCCAACGGAATGGTTTTAAGATCATGATGATCTCCAAAATTTCCTGAAACGCAAAAGCTCCGAAAGTCGATAGCCGGTATAACGCCCCAGAAGCACTTGAACCGCGGCGACGGCAAACAGGAGTTCCGGGTAAACAAAAAAAGTGAGCTGAAGAGGTTCCAATTCGAGAATCCCGTAAGTAATCACTGCTACTCCGGCACTCCCGGCCGCAGTCCGGAGTGCCTCCCGAGCCCCCGATTCTTCGGTGATTACGAAAAAACGCTCGATGGTCATCGTGAGAATGACAAAAGGGAGTAATCCGACAGCCATGAATTCCCGCAGGCCGAGCTTATTTCCGAGCAGGGCAAAGAGGGTAATACAGATGATGACAAGCGTCAGGATCACGGATAGTCTTGGGACCAGAAGGAGGCGAAGTTTGTCTATCCAGCGGCGGACCACATATCCGATCAAAACAACGCCCCAAAAGATCCCCAATCCATAGGCAAGGCCCGTATTTCGAAAAGCGAGAGCCATGAGAACCGGCAAGAAGACCCCGAAGGTTGGAAAGCCTACGATGTTACGCAAGAGGCAAATCATCAGGGCGCCGATTGGAACCAGAATGAGAATGCGAAAGGTCTTCTGAAACTCTTCCGGAAGGCGAAACAGCGACCAGCGGTCGAGGAGCCGATCGGAACGCATAATGCGATCGAACTGCATGCGCCACTGGCTTATGATCCCCCGGTTCAATGTCCAGCGGGCCTCTGACAATTCCCCGTTGATGACACGAATGACGGGTAATCCGGTCGTTGTCAAAAGAAGCAGTGGCACCGGTGGCTGATAGATTTCTCCTCTCTCCGGCTGAAGGCTCTCCCATTCTTGACCTGTCCACACCTCAATCCAAGTTTGGGTTGAGCCTGTTATGCTCTCAGTGAGTGGCAGACCCTCAACCGTTCGAGCGGGTAGACCAGCGGCTCGTAGCAAAACAAGAAAGGCAGTCATTCGGCCATGTTTATCACGAAAGGCTTCCCAGGCCCGGAGGTCTTGATCCTCAGGGGGTGGTATCCCCCAAAATCCTCTCATCGCTGCGGCTACCCTTCGAAGTCGATCCGCCGGCGGGAGGGGATCCCATTTCGCCACCAGACGTCTTATGAATGCCTGATCTTTTTCCCCGACATTCGGCGGGTAAGGTTCGAGGGGGGGCGTTCTATTTTTAAAGGGTCGTGGAGGTTTCACCTGGATGGTTGCACTGTATCCAATGACTTCATCCTTCGGACCGACAGCCCCCGACCAGACCCCAATCCGGTTTGCCCCCTCGCGAAGGAGGGTGAAATTGAGTGTTCCGGAGTGGATGCGTTCCTCGGCAACCAACTGCCCTCTGCGGGCTGAAGGGAGCCCGATCATCGCACTGGTTTCCTTTTCGCCGCCCTTGACGTGTGCCTCCATGGAGAGCTGCCATACCTTGGCCGGGGCTGGAGGAAGGATTGGGTATTTGAGCCAGATAACGCGGTAGCTAATGACGGCAAAGGAAATGAGCAGGAGCGCCGCCGCCAGCAAGATTGCAGGGCGCTTCATTTTGAGGGAGCCTCCGGGCAGCTTGGTGGCAAGCAATTTGACCGTCCGCAGTCAACGACAAAGTGATCCTTCAGGACTTTGCGTCCCAAAATCAACGGATATTTGACGGTGGAGCGATCGTTAAGATTGACCTCCGTATGAAGGATCGTCCCACCCAGGCAGAATGTAATCTGGACGATCGGCCTTTTTTCCCTGAAATCAGCGCTCCGAATGTTCCGCCACCCAATCACCGGTAGGTGCAACTGTAGGCTACCGTACTTCCTGGGCAGCTTGAATTCGGCCACGCCGTTCTTCACCTTAAGATCTCGAGCATCAAGGGAAGACGTGGTTGCCCCCGTGTCGATGCGCGCCGGCAACCTCACCCCCCACGGCATAAGAACGACATCCTCCACCTCACCAATGGAGATCTTCTCTCCGGCACCGCCCTTTCCCGGCGGAAAAAGAAGGAGGATCGACAAGAGCAGAAATATCAGGCCCCATGCCTGTGAGGTAGAGAGTTTTTGGGTTCGCATCTTTTCACTCCCCATCTTCGTGAGTCAGTAAAGCAGCTAAATCGTCCGGGGCAAGTACCACGAATTTTTTTCACAAGATCAAATGGAACCGGGCATCAATAGAAACGGCCGGAATTTTCAACCGAGGTGTCCCCGTTCAAGGGATTTCCGGACAATTCGGTTTTGCAGTCCTTCGTCGTTTCACGTCCACAACAAACTTTTCTTTGAGAAAATTTCGACCCAGAATCAATGGGTATTTGACCATGGAGCGGTCGGCAAGGTTCACCAAGGTTCGAATTCGCCTGGAACCGAGACAGATTTCTAACTCCACGATCGGTCTCCGTTCGCGCCCCTCGGGGGTCCGGATATGTCGCCACTCGATGATCGGTAGGCGCAACTGCAATCCCCCGTACGTTTGGGGCAACTTGAACTCGACGCGATCACCCTGCACTTTAAGTTCCCGCGCATCGAGCGAAGATTTTGCTGCACCCGTGTCAATGCGGGCTGGAAGTTTCACTCCCCAGGGCAAGAGGATCACATCCTCTACTCCTCCGATGACGATCTTGTCTTCTGCACCAACCACTCCGGGAATAAACAAAAAGAACGGGGTCAAGATCGATAATGAAACCAGACTCCACAGTTTGTCCATCATGGCGAAATCCCCTGAGCTTGTTCATCAGAAAACGACATTAAGTGCCCATCCTACGATATGGACCTATGAAGGACTGTCTAAAAATTATAGCAAATTCAATTTGAAGCGGGTAGTGGAGATCCGTTTAGACCCTCGCCTTGAGAATAGTAGAAACGACATCGGACGCTGCGTCGGGTCGTGCCATTCGTTTGACAGCCTGCTGCATTCTTGAAAAGCGTTCTTTGTCCGCCAGGAGAGTATCGATCTTATGAGCCAAGGCTGGAAGGTTATTACATCGGATCCCCACTCCTTCCTCCAGAAAATGGTCGCTGTTTCTTTCCTCTTGACCCGGGATGGGGTTTACGATTACCAGAGCAAGTCCCCGGGCCAATGCCTCAGAACTGGTCAGTCCTCCGGCCTTTCCCACCAACAGGTCTGAGGCAGCCATCCAGCTATCCATTTCATCAGTAAAGCCGATAATCTTCATGGAATGCCGGGCCTCTGGAAGGTCTTTCAGATGGTCCTCAAGACGCTTGTTACGTCCGCAAATGACAACGATCTGGATGGGGTGTTGAACTTCGTCGATGGCACGCACAAGTGATTCAACCGGCCCCACACCGTAACCTCCGGCGGAGACCAAAAGTGTTGTCTTATCCGGATCGAGGCCAAGTTTGATTCGGGTCTCTGCTCTGGGTTTTTCCATGCCGAATTTCAGATCGATAGGAATCCCCGTGACAAATATCGTTTCAGGGGGAATTCCTAAGGCAGCCAGATAGACCCGTGTCTCCTCGCAGGCCACAAAATACCAGTCCACGTTTTGGAGTATCCACATGGCGTGGGCATCGAAGTCCGTGACCACCACACCGACTGGGATATCGAGGATTTTTTTCTTCCTCAAATAGAGGAGTATCTCAGCGGGGAGAAAATGAGTGCACAAAGCGAGATTGGGATTCTCCTGCCTGATCAGTTTGAGCAGAGGGCCTGTATTGAGCCGATCCAGAGCCAATCGCCGCTTTTGAAATCGCCAAGGACGGTCGAAGGTTTTGTAGAGCCAGCCGAGAAGGTCGGGCCCGCGGGTCATGAGCTCCACATAGAGATCAGAGTAAATCTTTCTAAAGACGGGATTTGTGTAACGGAGGACTTCGACGTGGCGTGCGGAAACTCCCTTTGCCTCAAAGGCGGAGACAAGCGCATCCGCTGCCCGAAGATGGCCAGTGGCTGCTGCAGCGGATAGAACCATTACGGAATCTGGCTTTGCCGCCGAATCTTTTTTCATTTAAACCCCTCCCTTATTTCAGGCCTCTTTCAGCATCTTCTCCCAAATAAAGAGCCTTTACTTCCCGACTCTCGGTTAGTGCGGATGCAGACGCTTCTTTGATCACACGACCGTTTCTTAGGAGATATCCCCGGTTGGAAATAGCTAAAGTGAGTTGGATCTCCTGCTCTACGATAAAGAGTGTGAGTCCCCCCTTGTTCATCTCTCTGAATGTGGCAAAGACTTCATCCATCAAACGAGGTGCTAATCCTAAGGAGGGTTCATCCAGCAACAAGAGTTTCGGCCGGCCCATCATCGCCCTTCCTATGGAGAGCATCTGTTGCTCGCCCCCGCTGAGGGTTCCCGCTCTCTGATGGGCTCTCTCCTTGAGAACAGGGAGGAATTGATCGACCCGCTCCAAGTCTTTTTTTATTTCCTTCTTTTCATTCCTATGAAGGTAAGCGCCCATCAGAAGGTTGTCAATGACAGAAAGGGTAGGGAAGATATGGCGTCCTTGAGGAACATGGCCGATTCCTTTAAAGACGATCTTAGGAGGGCTCAGGTTGGTGATGTCCTCGTCTTTGAAAATGATTCTTCCTTCAGTGGTCTTCAAGATTCCGGAGAGGGTAAGCAAAAGGGTGGTCTTTCCTGCCCCATTGGGCCCTAAAAGGGAGACGATCTCTCCCTGTTTGACCTCCAGGGAAACTTCATTTAATGCGGGCAGGGGCCCATATTGGACGGTCAGTTTTTTGATTTTAAGCATGGGCTTATAATCAGACAATGTCAAATGTCAAAGCTCCAAGTTCAAATGAAATTCAAAACCCAAATATTTCAAATCTCGAATTTGAAATTTGACATTCGTTTGACATTCGTTTGACATTTGAATTTTGACATTTGAAATTTTTGACTTGGACCGCTCTCACTTCCCGGCAGAGCCGCGAGTTAAATAGGCCTCCATCACCACTGAGTTCCTTCTCACATTTTCCGGTTTCCCTTCGGCAATCAACTCGCCATTATGGAGGACAGCGATCTCATCGGCGACCTCCATCACCATGCCCATGTGATGTTCCACAATGAAGACCGTGACTCCCTTTTGCCTCATCTCCGAAATCCGTTCTGAAAGCTGCTCGATTTCGCTCAGCGTCAGTCCGGATGCCGGTTCATCCAGAAGGAGGAGCTGCGGCTTCATGGCAAGGGCTCTGCCTAACTCCAGGAGTTTTTGTTTGCCGTAGGGGAGTTGGGAAGCCGTGGATTCCCATTTGCCAAGGAGCCCCAGGGAATTCAGGATTTCCTTGGCCTCCTTCAAGGCTTCTTTTTCCGACGTTCTGATCCAGGGGAGCCAAAGCCCGTAGGAGAACAAACTCCCTTTTAACCTTCGATGCATCCCGGCCATGACATTCTCCACCACGGTCATGTTTCCCCAAACCTGCACTGTCTGAAAGGTTCTACCTATTCCAAGGGCGGATCTCTCGTGGGATTCCATGTTGGTAATATCTCGTTTCTTGAAGAGGATTTTCCCCGAGTCAGGTTTCTCCACGCCGCTGATCAGATGGAAGAGGGTGCTCTTTCCGGCTCCGTTGGGACCGATCAGTCCCTTGATGCTTCCCCCCTCCACTTTCAGCGAAACCCGGTCGAGAGCTCTTATTCCATCATATTCCTTTGTGAGCTGTTCTATTGAGAGCAGTGACATTAGAGCTTTCCCTCGTCTCTCTTCCTCTTTTTCGCCCAATAGCCGATCAGGTAAAGGATCCTGACATTCAAGCGGGTTCCAATCCCATCCGGGAAAAAGATGAGTAAAAGAATCAGGATGATACTGTATATTGGGAGACTGTACTCCTGGTATCTGCTCAGAATATCCATCAGCCAGGTGAGAAGAATGGCTCCTGCAACGGGACCGTAGATAGTCCCCATTCCTCCCAGAATCACCATCATCACGATCGGAACAGTAACCCCAAGGCCAAAGGTTTCCGGATTGGCTGTTGACATGATGCAGGCAAAGAGACTCCCGGCCAATCCAGCAAAGGCAGCGCCTAAGACAAAAATCTCCAGCTTTATTCGTGGAACATTAATGCCCACACTTGAGGCGGCGTCCTCACTGGCCGCCACGGCCAAGAGGGCCCGGCCCAGTTTAGAGCGCACCAGATTTTTTGAGAAAATGAATAAACCGGCGACCACCCCCCAGATAAGATAATACTGCTTGAGGTAGGTATCGAAGGAGAACCCCGCCACAGAAAACCATGGGATGCCGAAAATCCCGATGACTCCGCCGGTGAGATCGGTAGACTCTCTCACCATGACCAAAAAAATTTCTCCGAATCCCAGCGTGGCCAAAGCCAAGAAGTATCCTTTCAATTTGAGGATAGGCCTCCCGATGAGATAGGCGACCGCAGACGCGGAAAGAACCGATGCCCAAAGGGCGACAAAGGGCGAAAAGCCATGACGAGTCGTGAGAATGGCTGTGGTATAAGCTCCGATTCCAAAGAAAGCAGCGTGCCCCAAAGAGATCTGCCCTGCATAGCCCATGAAGAGGCTTAATCCCAAGGCCAAGATGGCATAGATTCCCGCTAACACCATAACATGATGAAAATGCGGATCAGACCAGGTCAATGGGGCCAAGCCTATTGCACCCAGATAATAGAGATCTTTCCTTTTAAATTCCTTCTTGTGATAGAGGTAGGGATCGGGTGCGATGAGCGAAAGCACCCACAGGGGCACCAGATAAAAAAGGTCCCGTTTTCTGAACTCCTTTTGCGCCCCCTTTGCTGGTTGAGAAGACATATTCTCCTGACCGCTCACGCTTGAAATTCCAATTTCCAAATCCAAATTCGGATTTCGAATGACTGCCCCTCACCCTCCCCCTCTTCCCTGTGGGGAGAGGGAGGGGGCTACCATCGCCGGCTATCGATAAAGGGTGACCCCAAAATTCCTTTCGGCCGGAAATATAGAATCAGTAATAAAATTACGAAAGCGACCGCGTCCTTATATCCCGAAGGGATAAAAGCCAGGCTTAAGGATTCCACGATTCCAAGGACAAAGCCCCCAAGAATAGCGCCGCTATTCTTCCCCCAGCCCCCCAGGACGGCGGCGATGAAACCCTTTAGACCTAAGAGTGTGCCGGAATTATAGCTGGTGAAGAAGATGGGGGTGATCAGGATTCCGGCAAAGGCACCGACTCCCGCGCTCACTCCGAAAGCTAAGAAGACCATGAGGCTCCTTGATATTCCCAGGAGATCGGCCCCCAAAGGGTCCGTTGAACTTGCCTCCATGGCCTTTCCCAATAAGGTTCGATGTGACAGAAGATAGAGAAAGGTCAGTAAGACAAGGGTGGATACCAAGACCCACACGCTTTGGGGAAGCATGGAGATTCCCCAAAACATCAGAGGTTGTTCATCGGTGAAAGGAGGAAGAGCTTTGGGCAGCGTTCCAAAAATAAGGCCGCTTGTGCTGCTGAGGAAGATGGAAATCCCTAACGTGGCCATGATGAGGATGAGGATGGAAGCCTTTCGCAACGGATAGAGGACTGAGAGATACATCGCGAAGCCGACCAGTACAACAATCATGACGGCGATCAGAGCGGCTAAGGGGTAGGGGAGTCTAACGCCGTTCAGGAGGAAGAAGGTGGCGACTCCTCCTAACATGACAAACTCCCCTTGGGCAAAATTGATGATCTGGGAAGCCCTGGAGATGGTTACGAATCCTAAGGCCACCAGGGCATAGATGGCCCCCATCGTAATACCTGACGAAAGGAGTTGAGGAATATACGCCCAAAGGTCCATAAGGTTACACAGTCACAAAAAAGGGGTGAGCCAATTTCATCGACTCACCCCTCATTTACCATATAAGTTATCTTTTCTTCAACCGTTATTCAAATCCGGGAAGTTTGAATCTCTTGAACTTACCTCCTTCAATCCGAACGAATACCATATCCGTCTTGCTTAGGCCATCATGGTCGGTGGGGCTGTAATTATAAATTCCATGACAACTCTTCAGTCCCTTGGTATTCTCTAGAGCCTCCCTGAAAGTGGCCCGCGTGACCTTGCCTTGGCATCGCTTCAGGGCGTCATAGATTAGGCCTATTGTATCATGGCCATAGCCAGCGAGTTGGTCCGCTCCCACTCCGTAACGATCCCTAAAACGCTTATCAAAATCGATGTTGACGGGTCGAACAGGATCATTCTCATCGAGCTGATCAAAAACCACAGGTTTTGCAGCAGGGAATTCGACGCCCTCCATCGCTTCTCCACCCAGGGCGATGATAAAACCGAACCCAAAGGCATGCGTCCCAAGGATCGGAATCTTAATTCCCTGGGTCCGTAAATTTTTGCAAATGATCGGGCCTGGCGGGCCGCCGGTACAGGCATAAAAGGCATCCACTTTTTCTTTTTCGATGATGGGCTTGAGCTTGATGATCTGGGGAGTCATGTCGATGTCGGTTGGTTTATGAGTCTCCTGAGAGATGATGACTTTCATCCCTTTTTCTTCCCCAAAGGCCTTATAGTAGTTGGCCAGGCTCTGAGCCAGAGGCCATGCGCCATGGAAAACAAGAACCTTTTTATATTTTCTGGCCAAAGAAAGGTCCACCAGCTTCTGGGAGACAATGATGTCGCTCTGGGCGATGTTGAAGGCCCATTTTTGCTTTAAGCTTCGAACCATTGGATTGGAGGGGCAGATGATCATATTGGTGATCTTCTCCCTTTCGGCAATGGCCCTGGTCGTTGCCTGCAAATTGTCTTCAAAAGGACCTACGATGGCGATAATTTCTTTATCGGCGGTGAACTTGGTCATATTGGCCGCAGCTCTCCCGGGATCAAAGCCATTATCCTCGAAGAGAAGCTCCAGAAGGTGTCCGTCGATGCCGCCCATCTTATTTATTCTTTCCACTTCCAACACCATGGCGTTTTTCACGGTTTTTGTCACCTCTGCCCAGGGCCCGGTGAACTCAAGGTTGACCCCAATCTTGTAAGGTTTCTCAGCCACGTGAGCAGGAGAAGTCCATACGACGAAAATCAGTGTCAAAACGGATAGCAAAGAAACGATATTCTTCATAGTGTTACCTCCTTAGGTAAGAAGTAGGCAGGAATGGCGACGCTACATATATTAAATGTATTTCTGAATCAGAATCTCAGCGATCTGGACGGCATTGAGCGCGGCACCCTTCCGGATATTGTCCGCAACGATCCACATATTGATGCCGTTGGGGATGGATTCATCCTCGCGAATCCTTCCGACAAAGGTTTCGTCCTTGCCTGCCGCATGGATGGCCAGAGGATATTCAAACTTCTTGGGATCGTCTACAACCACTACCCCGGGAGCTTTCGACAAAATCTTTCTTACTTCCTCTGGTTTCAACTTCTTTTCCGTCTCGATATTGACGGATTCCGAATGACCATAGAAGACAGGGACCCTTACGGTCGTGGCGGTTACTCCGATCGAATCGTCCTCCATGATCTTCTTCGTCTCATTGACCATCTTCAACTCCTCTTTCGTGTAACCATTATCGAAGAAAACGTCAATGTGAGGAAGACAGTTGAAAGCAATTTGGTGCGGGTATACTTCTTTCTTGACCTCCTGCTGATTGTAGATAGCCAGGACCTGGGTTTCTAATTCTTTGATCGCCCTCTTTCCCGTTCCGGAGACGGCTTGGTAGGTGGAAACCACCACCCTCTTGATTCGGGCGACATCATGGATGGGTTTCAGCGCGACCACCATCTGAATGGTCGAGCAGTTGGGGTTGGCGATAATATTCTTTTTTGGATATTGGGCAATCGCATGAGCATTTACCTCTGGAACCACAAGCGGGACCTCCGGGTCCATCCGGAAGGCGCTGGTATTGTCGATCACCACACAGCCCGCTTTTCCGGCGATAGGGGCAAACTTTTCGCTCACCGAGCCTCCTGCAGAAAAGAGGCCGATATCGATTCCAGCAAAGGAGTTTTCGTCGAGCACCTCCACGGTATAGGACTTTCCTTTAAACTCCATCTTCTTGCCCGCGCCCCGTGTGGAGGCGAGAAGTTTCAGCTTATCCACCGGGAAGTTTCTCTCCTCGAGAATAGCGACCATTTCATTTCCCACCGCACCAGTGGCCCCTACGACAGCCACATTGTATTTCTGTTTCTTCATTCAAACCTCCATTTTTACTATTACAACATTCCATTTAGAATCGCCACAGATGAGAATGCAAAATCCCAATATCGCAATTCTGGCATTCGGGATACCCCTTCCCCTTAGCAAGGGGGAACTGGCTTGGTTTCTTATAAAGCCTGGCAATGGGTTTCTGCTTCGGAGTGAGAGCTTTAGAACGTTTTTCCTTTTAGCTCTTTTTTTTGAAGATGCGGGATTAATCCGCCATCCTCAATCAATTCCTGCATAAAAGGGGGGATGGGTTTTGCAAGAAATTTCCTCTGCTGCGTCAGGTCGAAAATCTCCCCCGTCGACAGATCGATTTGAACCTGGTCCCCATCTTGTATCTCCTTTGACGCCTCTGAAGATTCGAGGAGAGGGAGTCCTTGATTAAATCCATTTCGGTAGAAGATGCGAGCGAAGCTCTCTGCGATGATGCAAGAGATTCCGGCTGCCTTCAAGGCAAGCGGAGCGTGCTCTCGGGATGAACCGCAGCCGAAATTCCTTTCGGCCACGAGAATGTCCCCCTTCTTCACTTCCCGAACAAACTCAGGCCGTTCATCCTCCATCGCATGCTTGGCCAGTTCCCCCGCATCGGTCTGATTGAGGTAACGGGCGGGAATGATCGCATCCGTATCCACATCCGACCCAAATTTCCAGACTCTTCCTTCGAGTTTCATTATTTTCCCTTAAAGAAGGGTACAAGGATTCGAGGGTTCAAGGGTCCTGGTTAATTCTTGAGGTCTCACTTGACCCCTCGAACCCTGGACCCCTTAAATCCTTTCTTAACCACTTCTTCCGGATGGCAGATTCTTCCCTTGATAGCGCTCGCCGCTGCCACCGCAGGGCTTGCGAGATAGACCTCACTCTGAACGTGGCCCATCCTTCCGCGAAAATTGCGGTTCGTGGTGGCCAATGACCTCTCCCCTTCTGCCAAGACACCCATATAGCCCCCAAGACAAGGGCCACACGTGGGAGGGCTGATCACAGCGCCTGACGAAAGAAATATATCAAAGAGTCCTTCCTTTAATGCCTGGCGGTAGATTTCCTGAGTGGCCGGAATGACGATCAGCCTCAGCGAAGGGGCAATCTTTTTCCCTTTTAAAATCTTGGCTGCCACACGGAGGTCTTCAAGACGGCCATTGGTGCAGGAGCCGATGACCACTTGATCGATTTCGATCTTCCCAACCTCCCTCACATCTCTGGCATTGGAAGGAATATGTGGAAGCGATACCTGCGGGTTGATCTTCGAGGCATCGTACTCGTACACCTCTCTGTATCTGGCATCAGCATCACTATGGTAGAGCTTATAATGCCTCGTTGCCCTCTTTTTGACGTATCGGAGGGTAATTTGATCGGGATCAAAAATACCGCTCTTTCCTCCGGCCTCAATCGCCATATTGGCCACGGTGAAACGGCCTTCCATAGGTAGTGTTCTTATCGTCTCTCCGGTGAATTCCATTGCCTGATAGAGGGCTCCGTCGACACCGATTTGTCCGATCGTGAAAAGGATGAGATCCTTTCCGGAAACCCAGGGGTTCAGCTTTCCATAAAAGATGAACTTGATGCTCTCCGGAACCTTAAACCAGAGTCTCCCCGTCGCCATGACAGCGGCAAGGTCTGTGCTGCCCACTCCGGTTGAAAAGGCCCCGAGCGCACCATAGGTACAGGTGTGGCTGTCCGCCCCGATCACAACATCTCCCGGCAGAACCAGTCCTTTTTCGGGGAGAAGGGCATGCTCGATCCCCATCTCTCCGATTTCAAAATAGTGGGTGAGGCGATGGGCCTTTGCAAAATTCCTAAGGACTTTACATTGTTGGGCAGAGAGAATGTCCTTGGCAGGGGCAAAGTGATCGGGGACCAGGACGACACGATCCCGATGAAACACTTTTTTGGCGCCCATCTTCTCAAAGGCCTGGATCGCAAGCGGCGCGGTGATATCATTGCCGAGGGCCAAATCGACTCGCGCATCAACCAGATCGCCGGGAAAGACCTCTTTCTCCCTGGCGTGGGAGGCCAGTATCTTTTCTGTAATCGTCATTGGATGAGTTTTGGCCATTAAAACAGTCCTACCAGCTTCTGCTTCTTGAATTCAATTTTATTCAGGGCATTGATATAGGCCTTGGCGCTGGCCACGATCACGTCGGTATCCGCACCCTGGCCCATCACGGTTTGACCTTTCTCTTTCAGCCTCACGGTCACCTCTCCCTGGGCCTCTGTCCCGCCGGTGATGGCGTTGATGCTGAACTGAAGCAGCTTTGACTTCGTGCGGGTGATTTTCTTGATCGTCTTGAAGGTGGCATCCACCGGCCCATCGCCAAATCCCGCTTCCTGGATCAGCTTTCCATCTACCTCCATCTTGACCGTGGCCGTCGGAATAGTGATGTTTCCGGCAATGACATTGAGATAAACCAGCTTGAAACGGTGGGGCATCCGGAGGATCTCTTCCACGACGATCGACTCCAGATCCTCATCATAAATTTCACGCTTCTTATCTGCCAGCTCCTTGAATCGGGTGAAGGCGAGTTGAAAATCCTTCTCTGAAAGCCGAAGCCCTAAATTCTTCAACCGATCTTTGAAAGCGTGACGCCCGGAGAGTTTGCCAAGGACGAGAGAGGATTTAGGGATTCCGACGGATTCGGGCGTCATGATCTCATACGTCTGTTTCTTCTTGAGGACACCATCCTGATGAATCCCGGACTCGTGGGCGAAGGCATTTGAACCGACGACGGCCTTGTTGGGTTGAACAACCATACCGGTGATTTTTGAAACCAAACGGCTGGTGACAATGATATGCTTGGGAATGATCTGTGTGTAGAACGGGAACAGATCTTTTCGGGTTCGGATAGCCATCACCACTTCTTCGAGAGAGGTATTTCCCGCCCTCTCCCCGATCCCGTTGATTGTGCACTCCACCTGTCTTACCCCGTTCTGGACCGCAGCGAGGGAATTGGCAACGGCCAGGCCAAGATCATTGTGGCAATGGACGCTTAGCGTGACCTTTTCTATCCCTTTTACCGTTTGCCGGAGGGTTCGAATCAAATTTCCAAACTCGGAGGGAATCGCATAGCCTACCGTATCAGGAATATTGATCGTGACGGCCCCGGCTCGGATGGCCGCTTCGATCACCGCCGCGAGAAACTTCACATCACTCCGGGTCGCATCCATCGCTGAGAATTCGATATTCGGCGTAAATCGTTTTGCTCTCGCCACGGATTGGGCAGCCGCCCGAATAACCTCTTCCTTGGTCATCTTCAACTGGTGCTTGAGATGGATGTCAGAGGTGGAGATAAATGTATGAAGGAGGGGAAATTTAGCTCCCTTGACCGCCTCCCAGGCCCGATCAATGTCCTGGGGATTTGCCCTGGCCAGAGCCGCTACCTGCGAACGCGTGATCGCTCTCGAAATCGCCTTGACCGCATCGAAGTCTCCTTGTGATGAAATGGGAAAACCCGCCTCGATGATGTCAACTCCCAATTTTTCCAACTGCTGGGCAATCCTCACCTTTTCCGCCACATTCATCGTCGCCCCTGGGGATTGTTCCCCGTCGCGTAACGTCGTATCAAATATCTTGACCTGTGTTTTCAATTTCTCCTCCCCTTATCAAAATAGTGAGACAATCCTCTTAAGAAATTCTTCCTCCTCCCAGATCTTCATCTCGATGCGAAGGGCCCAGATGGGAGGATGGCCAATGTCCAATTTTTTTAATTTTACCATATCTTTCTCTGTGGTGACAATGCCATCGACTCCCTCGGCTTTCTCTTGTATGAACGATATATCTCTGGTGGTATAGACATGGTGATCCGGAAAGATCACTTCTTCAACAATTTTCATTCCGCATTTCCTCAGCATGGAAGAGAAGGAATTGGGGTTAGCGACTCCGGAAAGAGCGAGCACCTTTTTTCCTTTCAAAGAATCGAGTCCTTCTTGCTCCTCTTCGGGGCCCACGAGACTCACCGGTAAGTAGTCGCTATGAAACACCTGGGCTCCAGGATAGATTTCTTGAATTTTTTTCTCCAGAGACTGATAGGCCGCGGGCTCCGCTGCTTTGTTGATCAAGAAGAGGTTGGCCCTGCGAAGGTGCGATAAAGGTTCCCGCAAAATTCCCCTCGGCAGAAGATGATAATCTCCAAAACCGATAGTTGAGTCGACGAGCAGGATGTTGATATCTCGATAGAGGGGAAGATACTGGTAACCGTCGTCCAATAGCAGCCCTCTCACACCAAATCGTTGAAGCGCGAGCTGGCCGTTGATGAAACGGTCTTTCCCGACCAGCACAGGGATGCCCTGACAAGCCTTTGCCATCAGGAATGGTTCGTCCCCGGATTCTTCAGGCGAGAGAAAAATCGTCTTCCCATCGCTCACTACCGGCTCAGAGGTCTTCGTCCTTTTATACCCTCTGCTAAGAATGGCCACGGAGATTCCTCTCGCCATCAACCCCTTTGCCAATGCCATCACCAAAGGAGTCTTGCCTGTTCCTCCGACCGTGATATTCCCGACGCTGATGACAGGACAGGGAAGCTCTCTTTTTTTCAATAACTGAAGCGAGTAGAGAAAAGATCTTGCTCGAACGGCCCCTCCGTAAGGCAAGGAGAGGAGATAAAGGGGAAAGAGAGACACTCGCTCCCAGAGGGACTTCTCTTTTCGGTAAAGGAATTGGTCAATACGACGCATCATTTTCTATTTCAAATTTCAAATTGCAGATTTCAGATTGAATTTTAACCCCATTCCGACATCAGCTTCTCAATTTGAAATCTAAAATTTGCAATCTGCAATGTCTTTTAAAAAGGGTCGAATCTCCTCAAACATTTTTTCTGTTGCCCCCTGATGCTTCTGAAGGAATTGATAGCCTTTCTCTCCAACCTCTTCGCGGGCTCGTTCGTCGAAAAGGAGGCGCCTCAACTGAGAAAAAAGTTCTTCTTTTCCGGATACCTGGATGGCTCCTCCAGCCTCCGTCAAACGCTTGGAGATTTCCAAGAAATTAAACATATGGGGACCGAAGAGGACACACTTTCTAAAGAACAAAGGCTCGAGAGGGTTATGACCCCCTATCCGGACAAGACTCCCTCCCACGAAGACCAATGTCCCGAGGCTATAGAGCCCCATCAATTCGCCCATCGTATCGAGGAGAATCACCTCGGGGCTCTCTTGATCGGACTGGCCCGGGTGTGTTGAAAGGGAAGTTTTTCTCAGCCATGATATCGCCTCTCTTCTCAGGATACTCTCCACCTCCTCCAGTCGTTCGAGGTGTCGCGGGGCAAGGATGAGGAGGAGACGGGGATCTATCTTTTTCAATTCTTTGTAAAGGCTAACCAAGATCTCCTCTTCTCCGGAATGAGTGGACCCTGCAATGAGGATCTTTTCCTCTCCGTGAAAACCGAGGGCCTCAGCCATTTTACACGAGGCTTCCTGAGTCATGGAAGGAAAGGCTTGATCGAATTTCAAATTTCCCACTACCTTTGTCTTTTGAGGTTCCACTCCGATCCCAACGACGCGCTCTTGGTCTTCTTCCGTTTGCATTAGGAAGAGGGAAATGTACTTCAGATATTCTTTGAAAAAGAATTTGAAGAAGAGATAACGCCGAAATGACTTTTGGGAGATCCTTCCGTTGAAGAGTACGATGGGAATTCCCCTTTTTCCGAAAGAACGGAGCAAGTTGGGCCAGAGCTCTGTCTCTGCGATGAGAAGGAGGCCAGGTTGGATTTTTTTGATGGTTCTCCGAATGATCAAGGGATGGTCGATCGGCACAAAAAGGATTTGATCCGCTTCGGGGACGTGGAATTTGGCTGTCTCATTCCCGGTGGAAGTCATCGTGGTCAAGGCAACCTTGGAATGGGGAAACTCCGTTTTGATCTTTTTCAAAAGAGGGATTGCGCAAAACACTTCTCCGACCGATGCCGCATGAACCCAGATCGGTCTTTTGAATGAGAGGCTTTGAAAAAACCCCAATCGTTGAGGCAGTGCCTTCCGAAACCGCTTGGAAATAAGACTCCGCAGAAGAAAGTAGGGAGCGGTGAGAATGAGCAGGAACGTGAGAAGAAAATTGTAAAGGAAGTAGATCATATGTTTCTATAAATCCCAAATCTCAATTTCCAAACCCCCAATAAATCCTAATTTCCAAGAAGATGGAGCCATTAAGAGTTTTGAGTTTACTGCTTTGGAGTTGTTTAGGATTTCTTGTTACAGCCTGAAAAACAATATTATGATGTTGTTTGCGTTTTGTAAGAATCAAAGTAGTGGTCTGCCTGTTCTGTCAGTTCATTGAGGCGATTTTCCAGGAGGATTCTTTTCTCCTCGAGATGGGCCCGGTCGCCGTTTTGATCGACCTCAATCGGTTCTCCCCAGATGAATACGCCTATAGAAAAAGGGTAGGGGAGAAGGAACTGATCCCAGCTGTTGAAGATCTTCCTTTTCGAGGCGCTGAAGGTTAATGGAACAATGGCCCTTCCCGTCAGTCTGGCCAACTCGATCACACCAATCTGGACTTGGTGACGAGGTCCCCTCGGTCCGTCCGGGACAATGGCGATATCGGAGCCATGAGCTTTGACCATCTGTTTGAAACCGGAAAAACCTTTTCGCCTGGTTGAACCCAAGATGGCATGAAAACCGAACCGCTTAAGGGCCTTTCCCACCACCTGACCATCCCGATGGGGGGAAACGAGAAAGCTCAACTTTTTCCCTTTGTAGACAATAGGCATCATGAATAACCTTCCATGCCAGAAGGCCCCGATGGCAGGCACCCCTTTCTCCCAGAACCGTCTCGGAATCTCCGGATGGATCTCCTCGAACTGCATCGTCCAAGCCAAAATCTTGATGGTCCAATAAGCGCACCACGCTCCCCACCAAGCGACTAACTTCTTCTTTAAAGGTTTAAGAAACATCTGTGTCTATTTCGGAATGCGCCTGCCCGCCGAACAAGTTCTTTGGCAGGTGAGGAATGCGGATTTCGGAATTCAATTCCGCATTCTGCAATCCGCACTCCACAATCGAGATCAGAAGACCTTTTGTGTTTTGGACACAGTCTGAATTCTCGTTCCGTCATCTTTGAACTGAAGATTGTAGAGACGGCAATATTCCCCGTTGCAGGCCATCAATTTTTCATGCGTTCCTTGTTCCACAATCTGGCCTTCGGAAAGGACGACGATCCGGTGGGCGTTTCGAATGGTGGAGAGACGGTGGGCGATGACGAAGACCGTTCTCCCCTTCATCAACTCTTCCAACGCCTTTTGGACCTCTGTTTCGGAATCGGAATCCAGAGAAGAAGTGGCTTCGTCCAAAATCAGAATGGGAGCATTCTTCAGGAGAGCTCTCGCGATGGAGATACGCTGGCGCTCCCCTCCGGATAGCTTGACACCCTGCTCGCCGATGTTCGTATCGTATCCTTGGGGCAGTCTCTGGATGAAGTCGTGCGCGTTGGCTGCCTTGGCGGCCTGGATGACCTCTTGATCGGAACATTTCAGATTGCCATAGGCGATATTGTTCCGGGCCGTATCATTAAAGAGGATGGTTTGTTGGGTAACCAAACCGACCTGATCCCGGAGGGATTTCAAGGTGACCTTTCGAATGTCACAGCCATCGATAAGAATCTCTCCCTGTTCAATATCATAGAAGCGAGGCAGGAGATTTATGAGAGAGGTCTTTCCGGCTCCGCTCATGCCTACCAAAGCAATTACTTCTCCTACCCTCACATGAAGGGAGATGCCTCTGAGCACAACCTCTTCTTCATATTTGAACGTCACATTTTCGATATCAATTCCTTTGGAGACGGGCGGCAGGGGAACCGCTCCTTCTTTCTCCTTGATATCTGTGGAAGTATCAAGAAGTTCAAAAACCCGGGTGGCTCCAGCCAGCCCCTCCTGGATCTCGAGGTTGACCTTGCTTAAGTCCCGGATCGGCCGGTAGCACAGAAAAACGGCGACAAAAAAGGAGGCAAAGGAGCCAGGAGTCATCTCCCCTGTGGTGATCATGTGTCCTCCGATCAAGATGATGATCGCCGCCGCAATGGCTCCGAGGAATTCCATCAGAGGTGTATTCAGTGCTCGTACCCTGATCCTCTTAACGAATGTTTTGAACAGCCGGTCATTCTCTTCAGTGAAACGCCTTTTTTCGTACTCCTCCATATTGAATGCCTTGACAATTCGGTTTCCGGTGATCGTTTCGTGAAGAAAGGTTGTCAGAAGGCCTAATCGCTGCTGTCCCTTTCGGGCAAATTTTCGCATCCTCTTCCCGAATTGTCTAATTGGAATGAAGGCCAAAGGGATGATCACATAAGCAATGATCGCCAACTTCCAGCTCTGAATGAAAGCGACACCGACCAGACCGAAGAAGGTAAAGATGTCTTTGAAAACGCCCGCTGTGGCGCTGGAAACCGCTCCTTGAATCAACGTCACATCATTGGTGATCCGGGAGATGATGATGCCCGTAGGTGTTCTTGTAAAAAAAGAAAGAGAAAGGGTTTGAAGATGATAGTAGAGCTTCTCCCGAATGTCCGCAATGACCCTCAGCCCCACAAAACTCATGTAGTAGGCGCCGCCATATTCAAAGATACCTTTGGCTAGGTAGAGGACGACAAGAACGACAGCAAACAGGCGGAACGTCTCTACACCCCCCCTGAGCAAGAGACTTTCGAGGTGAAGTTGCATGATCAGGTTATTTACGAAGGCCGGAATCTTTAGAGGTGAAACACCGAGCTTTGTGGGAAAAATACCATCGACGAAGAACTTGACAAGATAGGCGATCATGGAAGTCAAAAGGGAGATGCCGATCATACAGATGACGGCAAGGATTAATTTGAACCAATAGGGTTTTACAAATTCGAGGAGCCTTCGGTAGAGAGACATGCTTATTTCCCTAAGATACCAACGGCCAAGCAGCCGTAAACAAACCATAACTCATATTCAAATTACTCTCCAGCCTCTTTCATCAAGGAAAGGACAGTGCGGGCAGCACGCTGGGTTGCTCCGGGCTCCCCAAGCTTCTGACGCACCTCCTTCATGGACTCCGCCATTTTTCGGCTCAGAATGGGATCCCTTAGGATGCGAAGAGCTTCGTCGGAAATCCTTTGGGGATTGACATCCCTTTGAAGCAATTCCGGGGCGATTTCTTTCTCCGCCACCAAATTGACGAGGCCGATGTGATCCAATCGAACCAGCGCCCTGGCGACCCAAGAGGAGGGAAGAGAGACTTTGTAGATGATGATCATGGGTTTCCCAAGAATCGCTCCTTCCAGCGTGACCGTCCCGGATGCGGCGATGAGAAGTTCGGAGAGGTTCATCACATCGTAGGTGAATCCCTCCACCACTTTGACGGGTACGGAAATATTCTTCATCCAGGGAGACAACAACGTTTTGGGAAGGCCGGGGGCAAGAGGGATGACGAACTGGAGATCCGGGATCTCTTCTTGGAGCAGATGAGCCGAGGCCAGAAGGGGGGGCAGAAGTCTTTCTATCTCATGGATTCGGCTTCCGGGGAGTAAGCCGACGGTTCTTCGGTTTGGGTCCAGACCAAATTGCTGGAAGGCCTTTTCCTTGGAGAGTGTCGGCTTCACGATGTCGAGAAGCGGATGGCCTACCCACTCCACATCAACCCCCACGGCCTCATACAGAGGGACCTCGAAAGGGAAGAGGACAATCATTTTCTTCACCAGCCGGGCGATCAACTTAATCCTATTGGGTCTCCAGGCCCATACCTGAGGGCTGATATAATAGAGAATTGGGATTCCTCTTCGGTGGGCGATCTTAGCCAGCCGAAGATTGAAATCAGGAAAATCAATGAGGATGACGAGATCCGGCCTTTCTCGCTCAATCGATTTCTTCAAGCCCTGAAGCGCTTTCAGGATTGCTCTGAGTTTGAAGAAAACCTCTGTAATCCCAACGACAGAAAGAGATTGGGAAGGATAGAGGAGTTTCATTCCCGTTCTTTTCAACCCCTCTCCTCCGACCCCGAAAAACTGGATTTCCGGGTCAACGGATTGAATCGCCTCCACCAGGTGAGACCCGTGAAGGTCTCCTGAAACTTCCCCGGCGACCAGCAGAATCTTCTTCGATCCCATCCGTCTCAGTCGCCCCCTGTCCTCTTCTTCTTGTTGAGGTCATCAATCTTCTGGATGATCTGAAGTGCCAAATCTAATGCTCGCCTCCCATCCAACCCGGAGACCCGAGGATTATTTCGATTCCTCACACTCTGGAGAAAAGAGCGAATCTCAGCCTCCAGAAGATCGGTCTTCTGGACCGGGATCTGTGCGATTGCCATTTCAGGCATCTTTTCCTCTTCGGAGGACACCCCTTTCTTTGAAAAGAAGAGTTCTTGGGACAGGTAGTCGATGGACAAGATTCCATCGGGCTGGAAGATCCGAGTTTTTCGCACTCTATCGGTCGACACGCGGCTTGCGGTCAAACTCGCTGCGCACCCATTTTCGAATTCAATGCGGGCATTGGCGATGTCCGGGTATTGTGTGAGGATGGAAACGCCGGCGGCCTGAAGCTGTTTTACCTTTGAGCTCACCAGGTTCAAAAGGATATCGATATCGTGAATCATGAGGTCCAATACGACGTCGACCTCCGCGCCCCTGCCTGTGAAGGGTCCCAGCCGATGGGATTCGATAAACCGCGGATCCCGGACCCTTCCCTCCAAACCGGACAACGCTCCGTTGAATCGCTCCAGATGGCCTAACTGAAAGACCAGGTTCCTTGATTCAGCCAATGCGATCATCTCATCAGCCTCCTCAAGCGTGGTCGAGATGGGCTTTTCCAAAAGGACGTCGATTCCCTGCAGGAAAAAATCTTTCGTCAGCGAATAATGAAAAGGGGTAGGGACGGCAATGCTGACCGCCTGGACTTTCTTGAAAAGGTCAAAGTAATGCTCGAAAGGTTGGGTTCGGTATCGTTTAGCCATTTCCCTAACACGGGGGGGATCGGCGTCCACCAAACCCACTAACTCTACCTCTTTTATTTTAGAATATTTCTCTGCATGGAATTGGCCAAAGTATCCGACACCGACGACACCGACCTTGAGTTTTTCCACTTAACGGGCGATCCCCCTCTTTGAATGCTGGATGAAATCGAGGAGATGTTGGACCTCTGGGGTGTGAAAAATTTCATCCTCCCCCACCTTCTTTATCGCCTTCTGCAAAGTCAGACCGGAACGAAAAATAATTCGGTAGGCTTTCTTGAGAGCCTTCAGGGTCTCCTCTGAGAAGTTGGCTCGTTTGAGACCGACGGTGTTGAGCCCGAAGAGCTTTGCCCGGTCCCCCTGTGCCTTTGTGTAGGGAGGGATGTCCAGGAGGACGCCGCTGAAACCTCCGATAATGGCATAGGCTCCCACGCGGATGAACTGATGGACGGCGACGAGCCCTCCGATGATGGCCCAGTCTTCGATCACAATGTGCCCGGCCAGGGTGGCGGCATTAGACATGATGACTTCATTTCCAATTTGACAATCGTGAGCGACGTGGGAGTAGGCCATGAAGAAATTTTTGTTTCCGATAACGGTCCTCCCGCCTCCTTTGACCGTACCGCGATGGAGGGTGACAAATTCCCGGATGATATTCTCATCGCCCATCTGAAGAAAGGTCTTCTCTCCCTTGTATCCTAAGAACTGAGGCGCTTCTCCGATGGAGGCAAATTGGAAGATCCGGCATCGTTTTCCAATACGAGTGCCCTCCCGGATGATCACATGGGGGCCGATCTTCGTCTCCTGATCGATCAAAACGCCCTTTTCGATCACGGAGTAGGGACCGATGTCAACGCCCTCACCGATTTCAGCCTTTGGGTCGACGATGGCTGTTGGATGAATCATTTTTCTTCTCCTAACATGGCCAAGAGTTCTGCTTCAGCCACCAATTTTCCATCGACTAGGGCTTTTCCCTTAAATCCCCAGATCGATTGTCGATGCTTGGTCATCTCAATTTCGAGACGAAGTTGATCTCCCGGGATGACCGGTTTTCTGAATTTGACGTTGTCCATTCCTAGAAAGAAAACCGGATTCTTGCGGCTTTCCTCGTCCACCGATTGAAAAACGAGCATCCCGGCCGTCTGGGCCATGGCCTCCACAATCAGCACACCGGGCATAATGGGGCGGCCCGGGAAATGACCCGGGAAGAAGGGCTCGTTATAGGTGACATTTTTGATCCCGACGATCCGTTTTCCTGCTTCCACTTCCAGAATTCGGTCCACCAACAGAAAAGGATAAGCATGGGGGAGGATCTTCATAATCTCTTTAATCTCGATCATCTACTTCTCCTTCCCTCTCGAAGAGAGGGCCTCTTCGATCTTTTTTAAGCGCCTCGCCATATCGGCGAGCGTTTTTCTCATCTCCGGAAGTTTCGGAAAGACGGCGTTCGACCGGAGAAATTCACGGTGAGGCAAGGCCGGGCTTCCGACGTAGCCCTGGTTCCCGGGCAGGTTGTGAGTCACGCCGGCCTGAGCCCCTACGATGACATTATCTCCGATTTCGACGTGGTCCACCACTCCCACCTGTCCGGCCAAGGTGACATTGCTTCCGATCTTTGTTGACCCTGAAATTCCCGCCTGGGCGCAGAGGATCGAGTCCTCGCCGATCACGACATTGTGGGCGACCTGAACGAGGTTATCGATTTTTGTCCCTCTGCGGATGATCGTCTTCCCCAACGTGGCCCGGTCGACCGTGGTATTGGCGCCGAGTTCAACATCGTCCTCGATCTCCACACTTCCCACTTGGGGAATCTTGACATTCTTCTTTCCTTCCTTCACATACCCAAACCCGTCACCTCCGATCACTACCCCGCTGTGAAGAATAACCCGTTTTCCTACGAGTGTCCCGGAATAGACGGCGACATTGGCGTAAAGGATCGAATCCTCTCCGACGGCAGCGTCCTCCCCCACATAGACCCCGGGATAAAGGGTGACCCGATCTCCGATCGAACACCGCTCGCCAATGTAGACGAAAGGGTAGAGTGTCAGATCTTTTCCTAATTTTGCAGAGGGGCTGATCCAGGTATTGGAATCGATCCCCTTGGGCTGGTAAGGCTTTTGGAAGAAGAGGGTCAGGATCTTAGCAAAGGCCAAATGCGGATGGGTGACGCAAAGAAGAGGTTTGTCCGCCCGGCTCACCTCTCTCGAGACGATGACTGCAGAGGCCTTGGTTTCACTGAGCTTCGGAAGGTATTTCAGGTCGGCGATGAACGCGATTTCTCCTGCTTGGGCCTCCTCGACGGCGGCGACGCCGGAGATTTCCGTCTCCCCATTTCCCACCACTGTTCCGTCGACCCATTGGGCGAGTTCCTTGAGGCGTTTCTTCATCCTCTTACCTTCGCTGTTTTCAAACAGGCTTTATCAAAATCGCTTCGAAATTCCAAATCACAAATCTCAAATAAATCCCAAATTCAAAAGACCGAAGCAGTTTTGTTTGAAAATTTGAAATTTGGTTCATTATAAGTTGTTTGTAATTTGGTGCTTGGAATTGGGTGCTTCCTTATTTCTTTTGGGCATCATACGCTTTGATCACCCGATCAGTAATATCAAGGGTCTTGGAGGCATAGAGCACAATGCTTTCGTTCTTTTCCAGGATAATGGTATAACCTTCATCTGCTCCCATTTTTTGAATCACCTTGACGAGGCCGATGGAGATGTTTCGCTCCATCTCCATCCGTTTCTGATTCATTTCATTCTGAGTATCATCCAGCCACCTCTGAAAATCTCGAGATTTATTTTGGTACTCTTTTTCTTTGCTTACCCTTGCCTCCGGGGTCAGCATGAGGGTCTGCTTCTCAAAGGATTCTCTCATCGTTTGAAGCTCTTTCTGCTTCTCAGCGCCAAGATGTTGAATTTTTTCCACATCCTTGGAGATGGCCTTTTTCGCGTCCTTGCCGGCATTAGATTCATTGATTGCCTTCTGGATATCGACGTAAGCTACCTTTAAATCCGCAGCCCAAACTGACCCGAACCATCCTAATAAAATCACTCCTATAACGATTGCCAACTTTTTTCCGTACATCTCCATTTCTCCTCTCTCTTGAGTTTAATACCTCTATAAATCTCTTAATAAACACTTCCTCCCGTAAATTCGATCACTTGCGCTTTCTCGCCTTTTTTGGGATTCAGGTTAAACCCCAGATCGATATGGATGGGACCGAATGGAGAGAACCAGCGAATTCCAGGTCCCACCCCAAAAGCGATACACCTCGTCCGGGCGTTTTCGCCGGTATTAGTCCCCCAAGCCTTCCCCACGTCGAAGAACAAAGCTCCCTGCAGGCCAATCTCTCGAGATAGAGGGAAGATCCATTCCGCATTGAAGACCACCATTTTTGTCGCACCAAGCGGATCATTGGTTGCCCTATCAACAGGTCCCGCCATTCCATACTCAAAACCTCGAATAGTGTCGATACCCCCCACGAAGAATTTTTCATAGATGGGTACCAGTTTCCCACCATAACCCCAGATCCCCCCTGCCTGGCCACGTAGGTTGAGAGTTGTATTCCAAGGCAATGGGAAAAACCAACTCGTCGACGCCAGCACTTTGACGAAATAGTTATCCGCCCCCAAGATACCTCCGGCATCCTCAATGAGAATGCTGGTTCGGTTTCCCCGCCGGGGATGATAATAGTCGTCGCGGGTGTCAATGGAGGGAGTTATCGCAATGGCGCTGGTGGTTCTCTTCCCTTGCTGGTCTAAGATATAGACCGAGGTCTCCCCTGGAATCACATTATAGACATCGATGCTCTCCAATTTATACATCACATCGACGCGAAGCTTATCGGTCAATTGCTTTCCGAAACGGATATCCCCTCCTGTAATTTTCCAGGAATATGTTGTGAAGTATCCCACTTGTTCGTGATAAACGTCGAAACCTGCCGCCACAGGATATCCTAAAAAATAGGGATCCGTTAAGCTCAATCTAAAATCTTCGGATTGAAACCCAAGGCTGAATTTCAACGCTCCAGCATAGCCCAAACCAAAGAGATTGCGATCGGAGATGGAGGCAGTGCCCACCACTCCTTCTAAGGTACTATACCCGGCTCCGAAACTGATGGCGCCTGACGGAGCCTCCTCGACTTTGACATCAAGGTTGATTTTGTCTTCGGTGCTCCCACGGCTGGTGGTAAGGTCCACCTCTTTGAAGAACCCTGTCCTTTTCAGTCGGTCACGACTACTATTCATATCGGTAGCGCTGTAAAGTTCTCCCTCCGCCACCCGAAGCTCCCTGCGTATCACCTTGTCGCGCGTCTTGGTATTCCCGGCAACCTGAATCTTTTCGTAATAGACGATTTTCTTCTTTTCAATTTCAAAGGTGAGGTGGACTAAAAGATTCTTATTGTCCAGAGAGGTTTGGGGGTTGACCTCGACATAGGCATAGCCTTTATTAGCAAACTTTTCAGTGAGGGCATTGACCTCTATTCGAATGGCTGTGTTGCTGTAGACATCGCCGCGCTTTATTCTGAGGACCTTGAACAGGGCCTCTCGGGTGGTGAGAAGATCCCCTTTGAAGTCGATATCGCCGAGATGATATTGAGGGCCTTCCGTGATCCCGATCTCGATCTGGATCTCTATTGGATTGGAGAGATGGACCTTGGGTTCGGAGATCTTGGCATCGAGAAAACCATGATCGAAATAGTAGGCGGTCAGAAGTTGAACGTCATTTTTAAGGACATCTTCATCGAGCGTTCCGGTCTTGGTGATAATGGAGAAAATATTCTTCCGTTTGGTTGCCATCACCTTCTTCAAGTCCGAGCTTTTGATATGCTTGTTTCCTTTGAAGACTATTTTCTGGATATGTCCCTTGGGGCCTTCAGAGATCGTAAAGGTGACCACGGCCTCATTGGTTTCCAAATAATCGACCTTATACTCCACCTTGACTCCGTAATAACCCTTCGAAAAATAGAGCCTCCGGATCTGTTCCGAATCCTCTTTTACCTTGTCGAGATTGAGGATCGAGCGTGGCTTGAGGCTCATCTTCTCTTTGATATCGTCTAACTTCACCTTCTTGTTTCCCTTCACCAAAATCTCCTTGATCGAAGGCTTTTCCACAACGATGAAGATTACCTCTTTGCCCTGGGGGGTCGGTTTGATATCCACTTGCACATCGGTGAAGTAACCCAAATCAAAAATGGACCGCAGATCCTCGCGAACCTTTTCGATAGAGAAGGGACCTCCCTCCCGGCTCTTAATTGCGCCTCGGATGACCGCTTCTTCCACCTTCACATTTCCAAGAATCATGATCTTCCCGATGTTTTCCTCGGCGCTCGCGCTTATCGCTACGAGAAGGGAGAAGATAAGCAGGACAAGCCCCATTTGCCTTACGGTCATGTTCAGGCTCCTTCCCATTTTTGGGAATCTGATACAGATCCTCTACCCCGGTTTTTCGGACGGGAGTGGATAGGATGAGAAAATTTCCATCTTCATATCAAATCTTCATTTTTTTGTAAAGAGATGTTCTCTATCCGAGCGCCCTTCCGTCGACCAGTTGGATCTGGCGCGACAATTTTTCAGCCAACCTTAGGTTGTGTGTCACGACAATCAGGGTGACCCCTTTAATCCGGTTCAGTTCCCGGAGGAGATCAAAGACGGACTCCCCCGTCTTCCCATCCAGGTTCCCCGTAGGTTCATCCGCCAGCAGGACTTTCGGTTCCAAAACGAGAGCCCTCGCTACCGCCACGCGCTGTTGTTCTCCACCGGAAAGTTCCCCTGGTTTATGAGACAAGCGCTCTTTGAGGCCCACCAACGTTAGAATCGCCTCTGCCCGAGAGACGGACTCCTGTTTCGGAATCCCTTGGATCAAACAAGGCATCATCGTGTTTTCCAAAGCGCTGAATTCGGGAAGCAGGTGATGAAATTGAAAGACGAATCCGATTTCACGATTTCGAAAGTGGGCAAGACCCTTTTCATTCAAGGTATAAACGTCTTTTCCTTCATAGAGGACCTTTCCGGACGTCGGCCGATCAAGCGTGCCTAAGACGTGGAGAAACGTGGTCTTCCCTACACCCGAGGCACCGACAATGGCGGCCTTGTCGCCCTGAGAAAAGGTAAGATCGACACCTTTGAGAACCTCCACCCTTTTGGATTTGTCTCCATAAGACTTGAAAAGCCTTTGTACCTGGATCAACTCTTTCAAACCATTGCCTCCTTAGCCTTTTGAATAGCCTCTTGCGAGAGAAGTTCGTTCGTCCGGGAGAGGCGATTGAGAGAGATCTCTTTCAGTTTGGTCTGAAGGTTAGGGAATCGGCGGAGGCAGGTGTTGAAGTCTTCCTTTGTCATTTCCATTAACTCGGTGGGACGGGTGGTCCTGGCGTTCGCCGTGCGGGGCTTGTTGAGAAGCGGCCCGATCTCACCAAAAAAATTTCCGCTTTCCAAAATGGCCAATAACACTTTTTTCCCGCGCCGGTTTTGAGTGAATATTTCCACCTCGCCGCTTCTCACCATATAGAGGGAGGCGGGAGGATCCCCTCCTTTGAAAAGAAGGGTTCCCTCGGGGACCTTGTGAAGAAGAAACCGTCTCAGGACCTCCCCTCTCTCTTTGGAGGTGAGGGAGGAGAAGACGGGGGAAAGAGCGAAAAAGTTATCCAAGATTCTTTCCTCAAAGAGGTTCTGGAGCACCTCATTCAGCCTGGGATGGGTTTCGATCATCTTATCAAGCGCATTTCTGGAAATTTCGAGAATCTCACATTCGCTGACCGCCTTGACCGTGGCGTGTCTTTTTTGATCAATAAAATAACCAAACTCGCCGAAGAAACTTCCCTCCCTGAGGTTGCGAACAGATACCTCCCTCCCCTCCGGAGTTCGCTTGGTAATGGACACCTCCCCACGACTGATGACGAAGAGAGAATCCCCTCTTTCTCCGTCCCGGCAAATCAAGGAGCCCATGAGAAAGGTCTTGCATTGAATGTGTGGAAGCAGGGATTGAAGCTCCCGTTCGTCCAGCTCGGAGAACAGAGGGATGTAGGGAAAGGGGTGAAGGGGTTTCGTCTCTCTGGTTTTTTCTGCATAGAGTTGTGCCAGCCGCTGATGGACATCCTGAGAGGACGGATCAATCCTCAAGATCATTTTATTGATGGAAATGGCTTGAAGCAGAAAGCCGTCGTGCGCATAAGCTTCCGCCACCTTTCGGTACATCTGGACGGCCTCTTCCTTTTGACCCAAACGCTCGAACAGCTCCGCCACCTTCACCTGGGATCGAAAATCGCCTGGCTCCTGTGCACAATGATGCTGAAAGCACTCGAGGGCCCTCTTCCATTCCCTTCGGGAGAGGGCTTGCTGGGCCTCTTCTTTAAAAGACATCTTCTCCTTATTCATATCGCAGTCCCTCAGCGGGGTCGAGTCTCGATGCCCTCCAGGAGGGATAAAGCGTGGCCAGGAGACTGATGAGGATTGCGGTGATGACGATCATCACCACATCCATCGGGTTGACCTGTGAAGGGAGTTTGTCGATATAATAGACATCGCTCGGAAGAATCTTAAACCCGAAAAGGTTTTCGACAAATCCTGAAACCTTCTCCAGGTTCAGCGCCGTCATCAGGCCGATGACCGTCCCGAAGAAAGTTCCGACAACGCCGATGACCCCCCCCTCAATGATAAAGATCCTCAAGATCCCTTTGGAGGGGGCGCCCATCGATTTCAGAATGGCAATATCCTTATTTTTTTCCATGACCACCATGATCAGCGTGGAGATAATATTGAAGGCGGCCACTAAAACAATGAGGACGAGGATGATAAACATCGCCACCTTCTCCAGTTTCAGGGCGGAGAAGAGGTTTCGATTCATCTCCATCCAATCCCTCGTCCAGAAGGGGAGCCCCAGCTTTTGGCGGATTTCTTTCCCAATCTTCTTTACGTTATAGATATCGTCCGTTTTGATTTCGATCCCTGTCACGCGAGAATCCATATTGAGGAATTTTTGTGCGCTTGAGATAGAAATGTATGCCAGGGTATTGTCGAATTCGTACATCCCCGAATAAAAGATGCCGACGACACGAAATGGCTTCATTTTGGGCATCATGCCCATGGGGGTCATGGTTCCGAGGGGGGAGATGACCTGGATCGGATCGCTAATCGAGACACCGAGCCGCTTCGCCAATTCAACTCCGAGGATGATACCCGGAGACTCGCCTTCTGCCTTCAGGTCCTGAAGACGTCCGGCCTTCATATTGCGGGCCAATTCGATCACTTTCCCAACGCGGTCCGGATCGATCCCGTTGAGAACCACGCCGAACACATTTGACTCTGAAGAGAGCATCACCTGACTCAAGATAAATGGCGTAGCCGAGGCGATCCCCTTGACTTGCTCTACCTCCTTGACCACTTCTTCATATTGATCCATGCCTTCTTGGTTCGCCTTTAGGACGACGAGGTGAGCCTGGGTGCCTAAGATCTTCTCCTTCAGCGTCTTTTCGAAGCCGCTCATCACGGCCAGGACGACGATCAATGCCCACACTCCAAGGGCGAACCCAATAATGGAGATGAGGGTGATGATGGAAATGAAGGTCTGTTTCCGTTTGGCCTTGAGATATCTCAGACCGATAAACCACTCATAATTCATGGAACGTTATTTCTCCATTCGAAGCAAGGGGAAGAAGATGACGTCCCGGATGGAAGGCGCGTCCGTGAGGAGCATGACCCAACGATCGATCCCAATGCCTTCGCCGGCGGTGGGAGGCATTCCGAATTCGAGGGCCCTGAGAAAATCCTCATCCAGGTTGAGAACGGCGTCGGCCTCGTCGGCCCTCTCCTTCAACTGTCGGACAAAGCGCTCACGCTGATCCACGGGATCATTCAGCTCGGAGAAACCATTGGCGATCTCCCGGCCGGCGATGAAGAGCTCAAAACGATCTACCACGTCCATGTCCTTTCCGTTCCGGCGAGAGAGCGGGGAGACCTCGGTGGGGTAATGGGTGATAAAGGTCGGCTGAACGAGATGCGGTTCGACGAGTTCTTTAAAGAGGTCGTCGAGAACCTTTCCATGGGAGGTTCCTCTTCTCAGTTCAAGGCCGAGACGCTTGGCCAACTCGATCGCGCGAGACGGCTCTTTCAGGATCACCGGATCAACCTTTCCATATTCCAAGAGAGATTCCTTGTAAAAGAGTCTCCTCCAGGGAGGGGTGAAATCGATCTCCTCGCCCTGATAATTGAGACGGAGTCCGCCATGAATTTCTTTGACGATCGAGGAGAGAAGCTCCTCGGTCATTTCCATCATCTCTTCGTAGGTCGCATAACTCTGATAGAACTCAAGCATGGTGAATTCGGGATTGTGCAGTGTCGAGACCCCTTCGTTTCGAAAAGAGCGATTGATCTCAAAAATCCTTTCAAGCCCTCCGATCACCAGTCGTTTTAGGAAGAGTTCTGGAGCGACCCTCAGATAGAGCTCCATGTCCAGGGCATTATGATGGGTCCTGAAGGGTTTGGCCGTCGCACCCCCTGGAATGGGATGGAGCATCGGAGTTTCCACCTCCAAGAAGTCCCGTTGGATAAAAAAGTTCCGGATCTTTTGAATGGTCATGATCCGCGTGAGGAAAATCTCTTTAACCCTTGAATTGGCAATGAGGTCTAAATAACGTTGGCGATAGCGGGCTTCGATATCGGTGAGACCGTGCCACTTCTCCGGCAGAGGCCGAAGAGACTTCACCAGGAGCTGAAACTTCTGAACCTGGAGCGTGAGTTCACGAGTCTTGGTTCGAAAGACTTTTCCCTCCAATCCAATAAAATCCCCGATATCGAATGTTTTAAAGAGTCGAAAGGCCTCGTCGCCGACAGTATCCTTTTGTAGGTAAACTTGAATTCTCCCCTTCCGATCTTGGATATGGATAAAACTGGCCTTCCCAAAGTCGCGGATCGCCATAATCCGCCCCGCCAGGCGGAAGGTTTCTTCAGCCGATTTCAACTCCTCATCCGAGAGGGGATCGAGGGCTTCATGAAGATCTTTGGAGGTATGGGTTGCCCTGAAATCGTTTGGGTAAGGGTCGATCCCATCCTTCCTCAACGCCTCCAGTTTTTTGATCCTTTGCTGGATCAGCTCACTCGTTTCGTCCATTTCTTCTGCCCTGAGCGATCCCCTTCCGCTATGATATTAATCTCATTAAGATTTAAGAAAGTTTTAGGACTTTTCAAACTAACCCATTTTCACATATCCGTCAAGCGAAAACGGGATTTCGAATTGCCTCACATTAAATGTTACCCGTTTGGTTAAGCAAAAGGTATCGTTGACTCATAATTCATGTTACCCGACAATATCCCCTTTTAAGGGGGATTGTCATGAGTCCACGAGCCAGAATGGAATATCTTGAGACCATCTACTTAAGATACAAGAAAGCCTCGGTGAAAGAAAAAACCATGATCCTCAACGAATTCTGCTTAAACTGTGGTTACCACCGAAAACATGCCATCCGACTCCTAAATCATTTCAAGCGCTTTACCAAGCCTAAACCTAAGAAAAGA
>Ga0208821_1000326_pt1 | contig 40114 bp, 37 predicted proteins | sample June2015DPH_20_5_FD_184720 | JGI IMG/M metagenome (GOLD analysis project Ga0208821, IMG submission 184720) | Peatland microbial communities from SPRUCE experiment site at the Marcell Experimental Forest, Minnesota, USA - June2015DPH_20_40... | ecosystem: Environmental > Terrestrial > Soil >...
ATTCCATTCTGGCTCGTGGACTCATGACAATCCCCCTTTAAAGGGGAAATTGTCGGGTAACATGAATTATCAGTCAACGATACCTTTTGCTTAACCAAACGGGTAACATTTAATGTGAGGCAATTCGTGAAAGACCGATGATTGGTTAAATTTTTTTCTTTGTGGTAAAATAAGCTTCAAACGAATCACCCATACGATCCACGAATCACCGGACAGATGACTTCTTGGAAGCTCATTCAGAAGGCCAAGGGTATTCTTGAGAAAGAGAGAGGGGCTGTTCAAAAACCATGGGGCGGGAAAATTACGGTTTGTCTCCTCTATCCCAACGCCTACCATGTGGGAATGTCCAACCTCGGATTTCAGATCCTTTATCGAATCTTGAACGCTGCTGATGATGTGGTCTGCGAAAGAGCCTTCCTTCCTGAGCCAGAAGATCTCCAAGAATATCGCAATACCCAAACTCCTCTTTTCTCGTTGGAATCCCAGAAGCTCCTTTCCAGCTTCGATATCTTAGCCTTCTCCATCTCCTTTGAGAATGATTTTCTCAATGTCCTCACGCTTTTGGAATTAGCCCATATCCCACCAGAGAGCTGTCTTCGGGATGGGAGATATCCGTTGGTCATTGCGGGAGGAGTCGCCGTTTTTTTAAATCCGGAACCCGTCAGTGAATTTTTTGATCTCTTCGTCCTTGGCGAGGCGGAAGAGGTGATCGGACAATTTTTGGCGGCCGTTCGTCAGACCCTATCGGATAAGAAGAAAAAGGAGAAGGACGATTTGTTAAGAACTTTGGGAGGCCTTGAAGGAATTTATGTTCCAAAATTTTATCGGGTGACCTACGCTGAAGATGGAAAGATAGAGGCGATGGATCCGGAACCGGGATTCCCCAGAAAAGTCAAACGCAGATGGGTCTCCAAACTCGATCAATTTCCAACCCAATCCGTGCTTTTCACCCCGGATACGGAGTTCAAAGAGATGGCTTTGGTGGAGGTCAACCGGGGTTGCCCCAGGGGGTGCCGATTCTGTGCGGCTTGTTTTGTTTACCATCCTTTTCGAAACCGAAGCCTCTCCTCTCTGGAATCGATTTCAAAGGAAGCCCTTTTAAACGAGCATCGGATTGGCCTGACCGGAACGGCGGTCTCAGACCATCCCAAACTTCTCCCATTGTGTCAGACCATCCTCTCTCAGCGAGGAGGAATTTCCTTATCCTCCTTGAGAGTGGATGCTGTCACCCCGTCCCTGATTCAGTGTCTGAGGGAAGGGGAGGACCGCACCGTGGCCATCGCCCCTGAGGCGGGTTCGGAAAGGCTCAGGAAGATGCTGAAGAAGGGCTATTCCGAAGAAGAAATCTTAAAATCCATCAATATTTTGGTCGAGAACGGTCTCTCCCAAATCAAGTGCTATTTCTTGATTGGCCTTCCTTCTGAGACCGACGAGGATGCCAAAGAGATACTGCTGCTCGCCAAGAGAATCCGCCATCAGATCCTCTCGAGTCAGAAGAGCCGGGAGAGGAGATGGAGGTTAGTCTTAAGCGTCAACCCCTTCATCCCAAAACCGGCGACGCCCTTTCAGTGGGCGCCTTTGGAAGAAATCGGGAGCTTGAAGAGGAAGTTAAAGATGATCCAAAGAGGGGTTCAAGGCGAGAGAGGGATGGAGATAATTCACGACCTTCCCAAATGGGCTTATGTTCAGGCCTTGCTCTCGAGAGGAGATCGGAGGGTGGGGAAGATATTGATGGCAACCCAGCGGTCTCAGGGAAATTGGAGCCAGGCCCTTCGAGAGACTAGTATCAACGCGGATTTCTATGTTCATCGAAAAAGGGATCTCGACGAAGTTTTCCCATGGGATTTTATCGACCACGGCATCTCGAAAGAGCAATTAAAGGAAGAGTATCTGGGAGCGATGAAGGAAGCGGGAGTTGAGATTTGACGGAGGAGACGGTTGGGTTCCAAAGTCTTAGAATGCGGTCTCTTAGGAATGGCTAATCGGTGCCTGTGGAAAATGGGATCATCTGAAAGATATGGAACGTTTGAATCTCACACGTAAGAGGTTGCCGCTCTAAGACTTTTCCGCCCGACCGTCTCCTCCGTCCTGTTGGTGGGAGAGGCGAGCGGCTTTTTGGTCGTTTGAGCGTTGGACAATTGGAATTTGGATTTTATCGGGGGAGATACAGAATGAGAACTGAGAAAGTGTCCTTCCAAAGCGAAGGATATTGCATTTCAGGAGTCCTCCATCTGCCCGAGAGAGGGACTCCTCCGTGTGTCATCGCCTCTCATGGGCTTTTGTCGAGTAAGGATAGCGAAAAGTATATTGCTCTCGGCGAACGGATTTCAAAGGAGGGGATGGCCATGCTTCGCTTCGATTTCAGAGGAATTGGCGACAGCGGGGGGAGCGAAGAAGACAACACGATCAGCAAAAAGGTCGCCGATCTGAGTGCGGCGGTCGATTTTATAAGAAGTTATCCCGGGCTGGGAGGCGGAATCGGGTTAATCGGTTCGAGCCTCGGAGGTTTTGTTTCACTCATCAACGCCTCGATGGATAAGGGGATCAAGGCGACGGTGGTCTGGGCCACCCCGCACCACCTGGATGATCTTAAGACGAAGGAAAGAGATCAGGGCACTCCGTTACCTCCTGAGGTTTTTTTTGAGGATCTTCCAAGACATCGATTATTGCCCCTTCTGAGCAAGGTTTCCAATTGCATGGTTATTCATGGAGAAAAGGATGAGCTGGTTCCTGTCGAGCAGGCATGGGAGATCTTTTACCATTTGGCGGAGCCCAAGAGAATCCATGTGATCGAGGAGGCAAACCACCGTTTAACCGACCCAGCGCATCGCCAGCGGGCCATAGAGCTCAGTGTGGCCTGGTTCAAGAAATATCTATAATTTCTTTGAGGCCCGGGACGAGCCTGGAATGCTCAAACTCTAAACCCTAAAGACTAAATCCGAAATAAATCCAAAATCCAAATGTTCAAGACCTTCGTTTGGGCTCAGAGTTTTGGGTTGTTTTGGGTTTTGAGTTTCTTGTATTTTGGGTTTATTTAAAGGTTTAGGGTTTTGAATTTAGGATTTCTAAGGAGATTGTTTCTAACACGGAGTGAGAAGGAGTTCGGAATTTGCAGTCCATTTTTCGTAAATCATCTTGTCGCCTTCACTTCTTTTATTTTCCACCCCCCTTCTTCTCTCTTAAAGAGCACGTTCAAAACGGACTTGTTCTCCTGGGGCCGAACTCCTGCCCTTGAGGAAGTTTTGATCAACCATTCGACTTTTGCCTTGGCCGTATCGCCTGATATCGAAGCGTCCTTCAAATCGTAGGATAGGTCAACGTAATCAAACCTTTTCCAATAATCAAGTGTGGTCTTCCTCTTCCCTTCTCGGTCTTTGTAATCTGTAGCGTAACAAGAGATGAAGAGGTCGATGTTCTTCTCCAAGTTTGCCTGCCGGATGTCCTCGAGGAGCGTTTTAATGTTTCTTATCTCTGCGGCTTCCGTAGAAGATGTTTGAGAGGACTCCGAGAGGAAAAGGGAAGGGGGAACCGCTTCTTTAGAAACAGGGGAACTCTCCTCTGTGTTCTTGGATCCTCGCGATTCAGTCACCGTCCCGGCCGGAGAGGTAGCGGAAGAGGAACTGGGAAAGGTCTGGCTGGCGGCGTCTTTTGAAGTGAGTGAATTCGGCTCAGGTCCCTTGGCTATTAAATGGAGGTAAACTGACCAAAGGAAATACGCTCCCGCGAGGGCCATGACCGTGATGCCGCCTACTTCCAGGAACAAGCGGCGATAATCTCGTTTGGGCTTCTTCGCAGAACTTACTCTCGTTTCGACTTGACCCGTTGCTTTCTTAGGTGGTTCTTGCTCAAGGGATTCGTCCTGAAAAAGCTCTTCCAACGATGTTGCGGTCTTTTTTCTTTTGACCGGCTGGCTAATGCCCAAGTCTTTCTCCTTAGGACTCGGAAGAGGAGGCTCCATGGCGGCATCCACGAGGTCCTGGTTTAAGTGCGTTTTAGAAATCTCCTCTGAGGCTTTAGGAGGAGACGACGAGGGGGGGATCTCGGCATCTGATGATTTGGGCTTTTGTTTTTCTTGGGATGGAGTTTGAGGAACGAGGCTTGAGCCACATCTTACGCAAGAAGTTCCGCGTTCGTAGATGATCCCACAGTCGGGGCAGATCAGTTTCTTACGGGGTGCCTCGGTCATTTGTTCTTGGATTGTCTGTACCCGTAGGGTTTTTCCCTCGACTACAGATTTACGAGGTATTTCGGGTTCTTCTTTTTCTTGAGAGGAAATTTCTTTGGATGTTAGAAGCGGAGATTCTTTTTCTCCGGGTCCGGCTCTATGGGCTGACTCAGACTCCTCTTTTCCCTCGGGAAGCATGTGACGTCCCAGAGGGGATCCGCATTGTATGCAAGAGCTCCCAAATTCATAAACGATCTTGCAGACCGGGCAGATCAGCTTTCCGTCTGAATTTTCTTCTTCAGCCTTTTTTATTTTTTGGGGCGTTTTAAGAGATTCTTCTTTCGGGACAAGCGGGTCACCGCAATGTTTGCAAAATTTCTTGCCTTCCTCGTATTCGACTTTACAATTCTTGCAGACCAGCATTGATGCCCCTTGGAATTAGCCTTTTCGTATCACATGGGCGTAGGGATGACAGAGGGCGTAGAGTGGGAAGGTTTGGGTGCCTCGGAAGTGGCCGATTTACTCACCCATGCCGCGGTTCCGTCCCCGAGTCGAACGCGCAACCAATCTCCGTTTATTTCAAGAATTTTAAGGGAAGTCCCTTTCTTCACGCTGCCAATCACTTTATAGTCCTTTCCTGGTCCCTCACGGAGATGCACAGAGTCCCACGCGACTTGGGCAGTGCGAAGAGGAGGCGGTGGGGTGACTTTCGGGGATACCGGGGTTGTTTTTGGGGGCTCCTTCTGTGCCGTAACAGAAGCAACCCTGTAAGAGTCGGGAGGCGTCTTCGCCACTACGAGACTCGCCGATTCCTCAATGGTCATCCGTATTGCCTTTTCCATCAGTGTTTTTGAAAAGCCTTTGAATACTTCCGGAAGTGGACCGCCAGCCCTTCCGGTGGATTGTCCAAATTCCGTTGCCTTTATCTTCAGTCGTTCGGTGGTGAGAATCTGTTTGGTCCTTGGATCGGTCAATGTGACGACGACGGTAACATAGGATGCCCCGCCCGATTCGTCTCCGGCGCCTGGGATACCGGGTTTGAATTCTCTAATCTCGCCCTCAACGAGAAGATCGATCTCTTTTTCTTTGTTCACCCGACCGGTGTTCCCGAGACCCTGATCTCCGTTCACGTCATCCGGAGATCTCCGTGCTTGAACAACATACCGATTCGTGGCCAACAGGGCATGGCGTAACATCTCGGCCATTCCATCCCCGACCTGGCTCATCTCTTTGTCCCTCGCCGATTTATCGACAAATCTTACGACAGCCATCCTTGCCTTAGGACCTTTGTAATTTTCTTTCAAAATCTGCCCATAGGTTAAGCGTGTAGACGAAGGAGACTTTGTCGCAGGCTCGACAGCTGCACAGCCAAACAGGAAAGACAGAGTTGTAACCAATAGCAGTAAATCTCTCATAGATGTTTTACCTAGTGGGCGGTATCAGACACTATAGAGATTAGCAAAATAAGTGCCAAATTTTGTATGTTATAATTGGTTGAATTTACATAATTTTTCTTCAAAGTAATTTGATTTGACCCTCCAAAAGTGCCAAATTATTGTATGGAGGTTACACAAAATGTCCAGTCCTTTTAGTCGATTACTAGAACTTTATTCCCCGGCCCCCAGCCCCTTTTTGACATACTCCAAAATACTGGCCATAGTGGAACCGGCCTGACCATAGACGACCGCGTCGGCTATGCCATCGTAAGGAGTTGGGTCGCGGTTGATAATCGCCAGTCTCGCTCCATTTCTCTTTGCCACTAGAGGCATTGAGGCAGCGGGTTGGACGACCAATGAGGAACCGACCACGATGAAGAGATCGCAGGTTGAGGATCGATGATAAGCCTCTTGGGTCTCTCTTTCCGGCATGGATTGGCCGAAGGAGATGGTGGCAGGTTTGAGGACGCCACCGCAGTCGTCACAGCGGGGCGTCTTCTGTCCTCCTAGGATTCGCTCTTGGATTTCATCGCGATCATATCTCTTGTTACAGTTCAAACAGGAGACGAAGATGGCTGTCCCATGAAGTTCAATCACCCTTTCTTCTGAATTCCCCGCTTTGAAGTGAAGGCCGTCAATGTTTTGAGTAATCACGCAGTCGAGCTTACCGAATCTCTCCAATTCTGCAATGGCGAGATGGGCTTGATTAGGCTTTGCCATCTTTATCGGTCGATAGAATTCGGTTGCCATCTGCCAATACTTTTCACGGGAGGCTTCGCTGGCAAGGAAATTCTGAAAGGTGAAGTCCTCCGGATCATACCGGTCCCATATCCCGCCAGGGCTGCGGAAGTCCGGGATCCCGGATTCCGTACTGAGCCCCGCCCCCGAAAAAACGACGGTTTTTTTAGAAGCGATGATCCATTGTGCGATCTGCTTAACTCGGTCCTCCATTTATTACCTCCAGATTGCCGTTTCTTGTCTCCTCTGTTTCATTCCCTATATCACACGGTTCGTATGACTTGCAAGGGAAAGAGGGCATGTGATAAAATTTCTTGATGAAGTGTAATTTAATCAGACAAGGATATCCGCAGGGAAGCTGTTTCATCGAAGTCGAAGGAGGGAAATCTCCTGCCTGCGAATCCACCCTCAAAAAGACAGACAATGGCCTCCTGAGGCTGATCTCTGGTGTCCATCTCTCTCGTCCGGAAAATTACCTCTCCATTTACCAATCCGGTTGTAACTTCTCCTGCCGAAAATGTCATTCCTGGAATTTCACAAGAATTGCCAAAGGCGATTGGTGGTCTCCCGTGGAAGTCTTGAAGGCGTGCAAGGAATATGAAAAAGAGGTGACGGTTCGAGAGCCTCGAGACCGGGCGACGGCCTTTCACGCCCATGACTCCTGCCGCGGTTGTGGCGCCTGTGTGATGTATGGGAAGCGGTCCCCTCTCTGCCCAAAGGTGATCCAAAAAAAAGATATTATCTTAAGTCCCCAGGGATGGGGTCCTGCCCGGAATATCGTCGCCTTCACCGGGGGAGACCTAACCTGCTGTCCGGAATTCTACGTTGAGTGTACTCGTCTGATCAAGGCAGAGACCAAGCTATGGGTGCTGGTCGAGACCAATGGCTACGGCCTTACCCCGCAGAACCTCGACGCATTGAAAGAAGCAGGGGTTGACTCCTTCTGGCTCGATATCAAGGCCTATGACGGGACCGACCATAAATGGCTGACCGGCTGTTTTAACCGGAACATCCTCAAACTTCCCGAGGAGATCGTTAAGAGAGGTTTTGTCCTGGAAGTGCTTTCTCTCTACATCCCGAACCTTGTGGAGACGACCCAGTTGAAAAAAGTTGCTCAATTGATTTTTGATGTGGATCCGGAAATCCCTTTTACCATTTTGGCCTTTTTCCCGGAGTATCAAATGAAGCGCTACAAGAGCCCAAAGGTTTCTGAGATGATTGAGGCCTTTATGGGGGCCAAGGCCGCCGGACTGAGGAATGTCAGGCTCGGAAACGCCGGAATCTTCGCTTCATCCGAGCAGGACTATGATCTTCTGAAAAAGAAAGTTGGCGCAGGAAACTACTAAGACCCATTGCAAATTTCAAATTGTAGATTTGAAATTGAAAAAGAGAAGGAAGAATTCAATCTCCAATCCGCAATCTGAAATCCGAAATTTGGAGTGAGGGGCACGATGGAACAGATTAAGAACTATGTCAATGGGAGATGGGTTGATTCTAAATCAGGGGAGACTTTCCGTTCGATCAATCCGGCCAACAGGGATGAAGTGATTGGAATTGTCCCGAAGTCGGACCGGGGGGACGTGGATCAAGCGGTCCGGGCAGCCCGAGAGGCTTACGAAGACTGGCGGCTTACGCCGGCCCCGCGCCGGGGCGAAATCCTGTTCAGGGCCGCGGAGATTCTTTTGAGAAATAAGGAGTCTTTGGGAAAGCTGGAAACACGGGAGATGGGCAAGATTCTTTCGGAAGGCCTGGGTGATGTCCAGGAGGCCATCGACATGGGCTATTACATGGCCGGCGAGGGAAGGAGACTTTCCGGAGAAACCATTCCCTCCGAGCTTCCCAATAAGGACATGAAATCCATTCGCGTTCCTGTCGGTGTTTTCGGCTTAATCACTCCATGGAATTTTCCGATTGCCATCCCGGGATGGAAGGTCTTTCCAGCCCTCGTCTGCGGAAACACCGTTGTCTTCAAACCCTCCAGTGATACTCCGGTCTGCGCGACAAGATTAGTAGAGGCCTTGGCGGAAGCGGGTTTGCCCAAAGGGGTCCTAAACCTGATCCATGGGCCAGGAGGGGAGGTGGGGGAGTATCTGGTAAGCCATCCGGGGGTGGACGCTGTCTCCTTTACGGGTTCTTTTGATACCGGTAAGCGTCTCGAAGGAATTTGTGGAACCATTCATCGAATCATTGTCGCCGAGATGGGCGGAAAGAATGCGATCATTGTCATGGATGATGCGAACCTGGATTTGGCCGTCGAAGGGGCCATCTGGGGTGGTTTTGGAACGACCGGGCAACGATGTACTGCCGCCAGTCGGATCGTTGTGCATAAAAAAGTTTACAGGGAGTTTGTTGAGCGATTCCGAAAAGCCGCCTCCCGCCTCCAACTGGGTGATGGTCTTCAAAGGGAGACGGATGTGGGTCCGGTGATCAATGAATCTCAGTTCAACAAAATTCTAAAGTATATCGAGATTGGGAAGAAAGAAGGAGCGAAACTCGTCCTGGGCGGGAAAGTTTATCAGAAGGGCAATTGTTCCAAAGGGTATTTCATCGAGCCCACCATCTTTAGTGCCGTCACCCCGGAGATGCGGATCGCGCAGGAAGAAATCTTCGGGCCGGTGGTCTCCGTGATCAAAGCAGAAGACCTTGGGGACGCCATCCGGATCGTCAACGGGACTCCGTATGGACTCTCCTCCGCCATCTATACTCAGGATATCAATTCATCAGCGACCGCGGAGAGGGATCTGGAGACAGGAATTGTTTATATCAATGCCTCGACGATCGGGGCGGAGATACAGCTTCCTTTTGGCGGGATCAAACATTCGGGCTACGGACGGAAAGAGGCAGGGGGTCGAGGGGGGGCTCTGGATACCTACAGCCGGTGGAAGGTGATCTACCGGGACTTCAGCGGGCGGCTTCAGAAGGCCCAGATCGACAAGTAACAGACGACGCGGAGACGTGAAGAACGGGAAACGCGGTGAATAGGATTTTTCTCCGTGTCAGATGATTCTTTTGCCTGATATCCTGATCCCCTGGTATCCTGCACCCTGATTTCCTGGTAACCTGATTACCCTCAGGAGTAGTTCGGGTCTCGATATTCGAATTTGGCTTTTATTTTGTTGATAATTTAAGAAGGTTGTGATATTGGAGAGGCAAGACCTTCTCTGGAGGACTCATGATGAATAAGAAAGTCCTCGTCGTGGACGACGAGGAGAGCGTCGTTCAATCGATTGAGGGTGTTCTGGAGGACGAAGGGTTCCGAGTCGCTAAGGCAAAGAGCGGAGAAGAGGCGATTAAGGTTTTCCAGGAGGAGGAACCAGACGTCACCCTCCTCGATATCTGGTTGCCGGGGATGGATGGCATAGAGGTCTTGAAGCGATTCAAATGGATGGACCCGGAGTGCCAGGTGATCATGATCTCCGGTCATGCAACGATCTCAACGGCCATGACCGCTGTGAAGCTAGGCGCTTTTGATTTTATTGAAAAGCCTCTTTCTCTTGATGTTCTTCTCATGACCATTTATAGAGCCCTCGATCATCAGAAGGAACTGGCCGTGCAGAGATCGGGAGAAATCGTCACAGAGGAATCCTCCCAGGGGAAGAAGATTTTTCCAAAGGAGGCCGGAGAGCTCCCCGGTGTCCCTCCTAATCCCATCCGGGAGGCTATTCCCTTGGCCATGAAGACTTCAAAGAGAAAAGGGATTTCTTTATTACCTCAGCGTACCCTGAAACAGAGCATGGTGCTTTACGGAACAGGGCTTTTTTCGGGGAAAAAGACAGGGCTTCTCCTCCAACCCCTGCCCCCGCATAGCGGCATCCTTTTTGGTAATGTCTCGTCGGACGAAGTGGTGCCCGCCCATGTGGATTATGTCGAGACGACGGAATTTGCCACTTCTCTGAAGAAGGGGAGAGCCATTGCCAGGACGGTCGAGCATCTCATGGCCGTGTTACACGCCTATCGTATCACCAACCTGATGGTAAAAATGATCGAAGAGATTCCGGTGATGGACGGTTCTGCTTTGGAGTTTTGTAAGATTGTGGAAGAGGCGGGCGTGGAGGAACAAGAGGAGAAGGTCGATGAATTGATCATCGATCGAAGGCTGGAGACCGTGCAGAAGAATAAATCTCTGGTCGTCGAGCCTGCCGACGTCTTCTCCGTCCACTTCTTTTTGGACTATCCTCCTCCCATCGGGCAGCAGACGTTGGACTTTGTCTTAGAGGACGAGTCGGCCTTCAGGGATCAGATCGCTCCGGCGAGGACCTTCGGCTTTGTGAAAGACGCGGAGATGCTTGGACGGATGGGAAGATTGGGGGGCGGGCGACTCCACAACTTTATTCTGGTTGACGAAGAGAAGATCGTCAACACCGAGCTCCGGTTTCCCGACGAATTTGTACGGCATAAGATTCTTGACCTGATCGGCGATTTCTATCTTCTCAACCGTCCGATTCGAGGAAGAGTGACCGCCCATTTGACCGGCCACACGGAAAATATCACTCTCATGAAGAAGATTCAGGAAGCGGCAAAAGGATAGCTTTGCCAACGGCAGGAAGCGGAATGTCGGCGGAAAACAGGCTATCAACGATGGACAATGGACAGTGAACAATGAACTGTTCATCGTTATCTAATTCGGAGGCAAGAATGACACAGGAAGAATACCGACCCCCGGTCAAAGAATTTTTGAATATGCTGGCCGACCTGCTGGCGGAGAAGTATTTTGAACGGATGGACGACCGGATGAAGAAGATACCCGAACTCCGGAGATTGGTTACTGCCAAAGAGGCGAGCCAGTACTTGAGCCTGTCGACAGACACGGTCTACCGGATGGCCTCCCTGAAAAAACTCCCCTACCTCAAAATTGGGGACAGGGTTCTTTTCGATGTGAAAACCCTCGACCACTGGATTGAAAGAAATATGATCCGCGAGAAGGGATGGAAGAGAGAAGAATTGAAACCGTCGAAAGAATCTGACCTCCCTGACCTGCTGAAGAAAAAGGGAAAAGATTAACCCCCCTTTGGCCTCCCTTCATTCAAGGGGGGAATTTTTATCGATGCATCACCTCTTGATGAAGGTCATTGGAGCGCGTAAACAACGGAGTGAGAAAGATGGTGGACTATTTTCAGGTTGAAGGATTGTTGAGTGAGGAAGAGAAAAGGTTCAGAGACAAGGTCCGAAGATTCGTGGGTGAAGAATGCATGCCTCTCATCGCCACCCATTTCGACCGTGGAACCTTTCCCATGGAGCTCGTTCCCAGAATGGCGGAGATGGGGCTCTTCGGCCTCCATGTGGATGGCTATGGTTGTGCCAAGTCGACCCATACGATTTACGGCCTGATCTGTCAGGAGCTGGGCCGGTGCGATAGTGGTCTCAGGGCCATGTTTTCAGTTCAAAATTCGCTGGTGATGTATCCCATCTATGCCTTCGGATCCGAAGAGCAGAAATCAAGATGGCTTCCCATGATGGCACGAGGTCAGGCCATCGGCTGTTTCGGCCTGTCCGAACCCGATTTTGGATCGAATCCTTCCGGAATGGCGACTCAAGCCGTGAAGCAAGGAGACCATTACCTCCTGAACGGGACCAAGATGTGGATTACCGGCGGGTCCATCGCGAGCGTGGCACTGGTTTGGGCGAGAATAGATGACGAAATTCGCGGGCTCTTGGTAGAAGCCGGGACCCCGGGATTTCAGGCTAACTTGATCCAGAGGAAGTTTTCCTACCGGACCTCCCCCACTTCCGTCCTGATCTTCAAGGACTGCAAGATTCCCGAAAAAAATCTTCTCCCGGAAGCCAAGGGCTTGAAATCGGTTCTGAGCTGCCTAAACTACGCCCGGTACGGGGTGGCTTGCGGTGCCTTGGGCTCGGCCATTGCATGTTATGAAGCTGCCGAGATTTTTGCCCGGCAAAGGGAGGTCTTTGAAAAACCCATCGCCTCTTATCAGCTTGTTCAGGAGAAGCTGGTGAGGATGGTGTTGGAAATTACGAAGGCACAGTTGCTCACCTTTCATCTGAGCAGATTACTGGATAGGCATCAAGCGAGACCTCCCCAGATCTCGATGGCCAAGCTGAACAATGTTCGGGAAGCGATGAAGGTCGCTCGAACGGCTAGAGACATCCTCGGGGGCCGTGGGATTCTGGCCGATCACCATGTCATTCGCCATCTCTGCGATCTCGAGGCCGTGAGTACACTGGAGGGGACGGAGAGCATTCATACGCTGATTATCGGACAGGACCTGACCGGAATTTCAGCTTTCCATTAGGATCTTTACATTTATCGGGCGCCGCGCAATAAGAGGGAGGGTTTGACATCGGATGTCCTAACTTCAAAGAGCTTTTTTCTTGACACAGAGGGAAAGTAGATCTAAAATAGTAAAAGAGAAGGAGGTGAGGCCAATGAGATGGATGTTCCCCCATGCAACCCATTGCTCGACCTGCGGTTCGTTGCGTTGGTCCTGAGCAGGACGTTAAACGGCTCAACCGAAAGCAAAAGAATAGATGAAGATTAAAAGGCCGGTGTTTCTGCCGGTCTTTTTGTTTTGTGTCGTCAGGTATGTGCTGAAACCTTGACTTCGCTTTGCATATCTTATAAACTCCTGCACAAATCGGCCCTTCGCATCATCCCCTTGTCAGGCTTTCCCCTCACCTCTCCCTCTCCTCAGTGGGGAGAGGGCATGGTGGCCGACGCGCCATAGCGCTTTGGCTACGGGGCGGTGAGGGGGGCAAGATGAGCAGAAGTGAGAGGAGGCAAACAGCTATGCCAGAAGTGGAACTTCCGAACGCGGAAGAGCTTGAGGAAATCAAGGGCAAGACCTTTACGAAGCGTGTGGCGCTCACCACGGCGATCTTTGCGGTCGCATTGGCGATCACCTCACTGGGAGGAAATCATGCGATGAAGGAGATGCTTCTTGCCCAGCAGCAGTCCTCAGACCAATGGTCTTTCTACCAGGCCAAGGTCTTGCGTGAGCATCTTTACCGTAACCAAAAACTGCGCCTGGAGATAGACCTGATCGAGCGAGGAAGCGGCATGAAGCCAGAAGCGAAAGAACGGGTGGAGGGGTTGCTTAAGAAAACGGCTGAAGAGGAAGCGCGGTACAATGCGGAGAAGAAAGAGATCGAGAAAGAGGCAAGGGAGCTCGAACACGAAAGGGATGTGAATCGGAATAAAGATCCTTACTTCGACTACGGAGAGGTTCTGCTTCAAATTGCCATTGTCATGGCCTCTGTTTCCATTCTTTCAGGATCGAGGCCAGTCTACTATTTTGCCATTATCAGTGCCTGCTTGGGGGCTCTTTCATCGCTGAACGGCTTCCTTATGATCTTTCGAATCCCTTTTCTCCATTGAGAACAATGGCCTAGAGGAGCACTTTTTCGAGGGGGTTACTATCTTTGGAGGGACGCTTCCCGGAGGGTACCCGAATTTTGCCAAATCACCTCCCGCCGTTTCTTTTTGAGGGGCTGTCTCGTAACCGCAGCTACCTTCTCCGGGTGCGACCGTTGACTGCGGCTCGCCCCGTGGGAGATTCCCGATTTTCCAAAATCACCGGATCGACGATCTCTCCGCAAAAAATGCATCTCCACCCCCAAAAATGTTCGTGGGGTCCATAGAATTTTTCGTAAACCATATGATTTCTACAGCGATGGCACTTCATGGGAACCTCCTGTTTCCCTTAAACCCCTTCGGCATCGTGGGAAAGGGCACTTGCCGTTCAACCCGTGATTGACGAGAATAATTGTTTTCTGTTCGGGGACTCGTGACAGAGCATAAAGCTTTTCCTAAATGCCCCGTTAAAAAACTCCTCTTTCGTCAGATCGTGAAAACGGTCGCCAAGGCGATGCTTGGTCGAAGTCTTTTTTGCTATCCGCTTAGTGATCGGACCGGAACCCTGGAGCATTTGGCCACCCCCTCTCTCTTGGCATGTCGTTTACCAATCTTGTTTGTCGTCCATCCAACCCACCCCGGGTGTACTGTATTTCCAGCCCATAAGCGCTTGCGTGATTCTTTGCAATGTTAAACAACACGTCGTAAGCTTCCGGAGGAGCCCAGTCACGATGCAAGGCCAAGAGCATCTGGAGCCATGTCATCGGCACTGCCCCTTCGTGGCAGAGGCGCTGGGTGGCAAGGGTGTGAGCTCTTAGGGTCACATCCCCGCAGGCGTCCACGACCACGAAAACTTCGTAACCGAACTGTTGTGCCTGCTGAACGGAAGCCGCGACGCCGAAATCCGTCCACAATCCGGCGATGACAAGTTTATTTCGTCCTATCTGCTCCAAAGCGGATAGAACCCTCGTGTCTTCAAAAACGCTCAGGGCAATTCGGTCGAGGGGTTCCTGGTCGGGGAAGATTTTTTGAAGTCCTGAAACGACAGGGCCGCCAAAGCTTGATTGCCCGATGGTCGTCAGAAGAGTGGGAATACTGAATGTCTTTGCGATCTTCGCAAGGTTGGTTCCATTCTGGATAAGGATATCTGCGTCGGCCGAGTTGATGCTTAGGGCAAACTGCGGTTGATAGTCCATCAGGATGATCGCACAGTTCGTCGAGGTCAGCCGACCATGAATGGGTTGCAGGATCATATGCTTTGTCGAGACCTCCTTTGCTGTCTCATTTTGAGCAGCTGAATTTGCCATTTCATGATCTGAATTTTGATCCTTGCCATCATTGTTGAAATTTCCTCCTCTTCATTCAGCGGTCCTTCGGCCCCGGAGACAATTCTTCCAGATAGTGTTCCGCCATTTCGGTGAGGCGTGTGGCGTTCAAGAGGACCTCCTTTATCTTGTCAGCCGCCCCCTCATCCATTTTTCCATAATAGCCGCGATTCAGCAGCTTCAGGGTTGACACCATGGACACGAGGGGTCCCCGGATATCATGCGACATAATCTTCAACAGGCTCGCCATGTTCTCGTCTACCTCGGATTTCAACGCTCCGGATGTCGAATCCCGGAAACCACCCATCTCCCGGAGGCTTTGCGGATCGCCTTGCGCTGTCAAAATCTTGTAATCTCTCATCCGGCTGCCTCATCATGCGAAAGGGGTTAAGAACATTGTGGTGCAATACCATATAAGAAGTAAATCAGGTCAACCCCCTATTTCGTGCGCAAAGGCGCGGTATTTCCTTTCCGAAAATCCCCTGACCTCGCGCGGTACGGGGGCAAACTTCATCGGCCCGCCAGAATAGAATCCACTAATGTCAGGATAGCCTCTTTGCTCGAAGAACCCTTTGAGAGAAAATGGTCCGCTTTGACTTGAGCCGCCGCCTCTCTGTATTCCGGGCTGTCATAGCTCGTCAGAATGATGACAGCCACGTCAGGATATTTGGCTTTGATCTTTCCGGTCAGCTCGAGACCGTTTTCTCCCGGCAATTTGATGTCCATGAAGATGAGGTCGGGTGTGTGGGCACTGATTTGTTGCATGGCTTCTTCCCCATTTTCCGCTTCGATAATTTCCATGGACGGGAACCGAGAACGCAGAGTCTCTTTAAGTAACTTTCGGTAGATGGCGCTGTCTTCGACGATTAAAGTCCTGGACATGAACCTTTATTCCCCCTGAGTGAATTTCTGATCGGTCCCTTCCATTATCTCGCACCGAGATTCCCGGCCGGTGCCGGGTTGGGCGGAGTGTCATGGTCGGTCTTTCAATGGGCTCCTGTGCTATTTGAATTATCCTTCTCCGTATCGTGATTCGTTAAAATGGAGCCGATGATACTGAGGAAGGAGTCCTTCGAAACGAAATGATCCGCCCCGCACTGGTATGCAGCCTCTCGATATTCCGGTAAATCATAATTGGTCAGAATAACGATGATGATGCCGGGGTATTGAGCTTTTATTTTTTTTGTAAGCTCCAGGCCGTTTTCTCCGGGCAAACGGAGGTCCATGAGGATGGCCTCGGGTGAAAGCGTTTTGATTTTCTGCATCGCTTCCTCTCCGTTGGCCGCTTCAAGCATATCGATCGAGGGGAACCGGAAATGCATGGTCTCTTTGAGAAATTGCATAAAAAAAGCGTTGTCCTCAACAATGAGTATGCGTTTCATATCCTTTCTCAATATGAAAGTAGATACCTGCTGATTATTCCCCACTTTACTAATTTTTATAAACATGGTAAATAAGGTATACACTGTAGTTGGAGGTGGGAATATACAGTATTTTGGGGGGCTAAACTAAGTAAGAAGGGCATCTGCGGATAGGTGGGGACAGGGAGAGGGGGAACCTAACTCATGAGCGAAAAAGTTCGAATCGTTATCGCCGAAGACCATACCATCCTCAGGGAGGGGTTGCGATCGCTCCTGTCTTCGAACGCCAATTTTGAGGTCGTCGGGGAGGCGGGGGATGGCCGAGAAGCCATTCGGCAAGTCAAAAAGCTCAAGCCCGACCTCATCCTGTCGGACCTCTCCATGCCGAGGATGAACGGCATGGAGGCCATTAAGGAGATCAAGAGGGAATCGCCCGCGACCAAGATCCTGGTCTTGACGGTTCACAGGGCTGAGGAATACATCCTTGCCACCTTCCGGGCCGGAGCTGACGGATATCTCTTGAAGGATTCCACGCACTCCGAGTTGCTCATGGCTGTCAAGAAGGTCTTAAGCGGCACGCGTTATATCAGTCCTGAGATCTCAGAGAAGGTGATTGAAGGCTACATCGAAGGGAAAAAGAGCCTCAAATCCCGTACGTCCTGGGAAACCCTCACCCAACGGGAGCGCGAGATCTTGAAGCTGATTGCCGAAGGATACAGGAACAAAGAGATTGCCGAGGATCTCTGTATCAGCGTTAAAACCGTTGAAAAACACCGGGCCAACCTGATGGAAAAATTGGATCTCCACAGCATCCAGGCGCTGACCACCTTCGCCATCGAAAAAGGCCTGGTGTCACGCGAATAACTATAATTTCAAATTGCAGATTTCAGATTTCAAATTGAAACATCAAATGCATTGCAAATTGCAGATCTCAAATTTCAGATTGAAGACGAAGAGAAACGTTTGGAATCTCGAAATATCTCTCTTAAACTTGTGATCTGCAATCTGAAATATCTCTATTTGGTTTCTGATCTAATGTTTTGGGTAGTTTTTCAATTTGAAATCTGCACTTTGAAATCTGAAATATGTTTTATTTTCCTTTCGCCGTGTTAAGACTTGAGACAAATATGGCAATAAGTTCTTTTGCCTCCTTTATTAGATCTGTAAGGAGTTTCGAATTCACGATTCGGCTTTCGCTTAGAATCTCCATCCAATAGAGCGATTCATCTGTTTCTTCAAGTACTATGCTAAGTTTTGAGATGAAATCGGCCTTCGATCGCGCCCGGCAGGCGCCACGATAGTTTGCTCCTACGGAAGTCCCTGAGCGGAAGAATTGGCCTCCAACAAGCCGTCCTTCCTGGGTAGCAGGAAGCTGCCTACACAAAGAGATTACCTTTTTAGCAAAATCCTTTGTTCTGACCTTCATCTGTTCCTGATCCATTTTGCCATCCCTTGTGTATATTGCAAATCAGAGACTTTAAACCGGAGATTGAAAGACCCAAAGACATTGCGAATGCGTTTACTCAATTCTTGGTCTCAAGCCTTTTTCGTTCAATTTGAAATCTGCAATTTGAAATTTGAAATATCCTCAGATGGGCCAATTTGCTCTGATCGTGGTACCGGCGCCCGAGGCGGACTCAATCGCGAAGGTTCCCCCTGAAAGTTCGGTGCGTTCCCTCATGCTGTTAAGCCCCAGTCCTTTCTTTGGCGTTTCTGACGACAGAATTTCTTCCAAGCTGAATCCTGTCCCGTTATCTTTAATGATTAATTCAATCCTGTCCCTTATCGTCTGCAGCGAGAGATGAACGAGGTTAGCCTTGCTGTGTTTGGCGATATTGTTGAGGGCCTCCTGGGTCAGCCGGTAGATCACCGTTTTGAGAGGAACAGAGACTTCGCTCTCCTGGAGGCCGATCTCTTTCTCGATACGGATGCGGGAATAGATTTTTTGATATTCCCGGCAGAACCAGTCGAGGGTGGCCAGTACCCCAATGTCATCCAGCGTGGAAGGCCGCAGATCCATCTGGATCCGCCTGGTTTCCTCAATCGTCTCTCGAACCAGCGGAACGAGGGTCTCCAGAGATTTCTTCTTATTTTTTTCCTGAAGGATGCTCTCTATCTTGAATTTGATGGCCGTCAGCATCTGCCCGATGCTGTCATGGAGCTCTACGGCGATCCTTTTTCTCTCGTTTTCCTGGACGGCCAGAAGCTGGGAAGAGAGATAACGGAGACGTCCCTCCGAATCCTTCAATTCTTCCTCTAAGTTGAACCGATTGATCGCTTCTCCGATCAAGGGTACTATGGACTCAATAAATTCGATACGGCCTACGGTGACTTTCCCTTCGCATTCATCGGCGAAATGGATTGCCCCCGTAATCTTTTCGCGGTACCGAATGGGAACGACGGCGATCGACTTAAACCCGTTCTTAATGCACTTACCCCTGAATCTTGCCATCTCCTCTTCCGACAGGCTTCCGGCAAATTTGAACATATTCTCGCAACGAAAGGAGCCCGCCGGCGTCATCGCAGGTCTATCTTGTGGGTCGGGTTTCCCCGTGACGACCCGAATGCACGCGCATTGGTCATATTTTACCGAAAGCAGATTCTCCGATTCCCAGAACTCCTGATCGAAGCCCACATAGGACTCGTAGGGGATATAATCTTTCTCATTCAATATCCGGATGCCCACGCAACGGCAACCGCTCCAGGGCTGAATCAGTTCGATAACAGAATCGAGATACTCCTTTCGGGTCGATTTTCTCACAAAGAGGTTCAGGAGAGAATTGGTAGCTTCCATGCGCCTGTGGGCTTCTGTGAGCTCGGTAATGTCGCGGGCCGTGGCAAAGACGCCCTGGATCTCGCCAGCCTCGTTTCTATAAACCGTTGCGTTGTATAAAACGTTTACGACTTTGCCCGACGTATGACGGATGGCAAGAGGATAGTCTCTAACCAATCCCTCTGTAAAGACCCGTTGGTATCCTTCTTTAGCTCTCACGGGGTCCGTAAAATAGTCCGAGAAATCGCTTCCGATAAGTCCCTCGCGGGTCATGCCGGTCACAAGCTTCGTAGCCTCATTCACATCCATCACCTTTCCGTCTGCACTGATCGTGACAAGGGGATCGAGACTGGCCTCGATGAGACTGCGGTTATATTGGTGGACTGCCTTCAGAGCCTCTTGAGCCCGTTTCCGCTTAGTGATATCGAGGAAGGACGCAACCCAGCCCGTTGTCTCCCCTTTTGTGTCAGAGAGAGGTGAGATAGAAATCAGAGTGTCAAAGCGTTCTTTGTTACGCCGGCGAAGTCGCAGCTCGAAACCCTCCACTGATTTCCTTCCGGCCAAATTTTGTTCGATTTCCTCGGCAATCTTTACAGATTCAGGCGGCCAAAAGACAAAAGGAGGGTACATCCCAACCAATTCATCTTCGCTCCATCCGACCATTTTGCAAAAAGCATTGTTAACATAGATGAGTTTATTGGAGAGATCCGTCACCGCAACACCGGCAACCATGGAGCTTTCAATCGCCTTGCGGAAATTGTATTCCTTTCGAAAGGCATCTTCTGCTCGCTTCTGCTCGGTAACATTTTCAAGGGAGAAAACTAAAAACTCCACCTCACCCTTATCATCTAACAATGGGGTTAGAATCCAGTCCCAATACGTATCCCCCCACTCAGGATGGTCGGGGAAGGAAAACGGTTTTGCAAAGGCTTGATAAGGTGTCTTTGTCTCCGCCACTTGCTTGAAGATGGCCTCATTTTCCTCGTGAGGATAGAATTCGAAATGATTGTGTCCAGGAAATTCAGAAATGTCACGCTGGCAGGCGTTGGCGTAGGCCTCATTGACTCTGATAAAGTTGAAATTCCTATCGAGAAATACCAGAGGAGTGATCGTTGAAGTAAAGAATCCCTCCAGGATCTTCGATTGTTCCATCAAGGCTCTATCAGACTTCATGTGTCCGATCATTTCTCCGAGCTCAATGGCAATGGAGTTAATAAGGCCTCTTTCTTCCTTCAAGAAAGGTCCTTCGTAGTCTTCGGGTTTCTCTTCTAAGTAAAATACGTCTATCGTTCCTATTCTTTCATCATGGACAATGATATCGCTAGACTGTTTCCATGGAGTTTCTCTGAAGTTGTCGGTCTTATATTCCCTCCCTTCGAGATTGAGTCTTGCACAGACTATCTCCGGAAACTGCCATCCTGAAGGGATAAGATTAACAATACTCTTAAGCTTTTCTTCTAGTAGAAGATATTGTTTATCAAGGTAGTAAGAAACTGAGTGGAGACAGTTTATCTCTTTAACCCGCTCATTGAGGTCATAGGTCAGTTTTCGTAAAGCTTCTTCAGTCCGTCTTCGCTCAGTAATTTCAGTTCTCAATTCTTCATTGACTTTAGCTAGCTCAACGGTACGTTCCTGAACCCGTATCTCCAACTCATCCCGCGATCTCCGGAGTTCTTCTTCCATCCGCTTGCGCTCAGTGATCTCGATGTTGACACCGAGCACGCGAACTTTCTCGCCCGCCTTATTGTAGATTATGCCCCCTTTGGCGTTGATCCAGCGAATCTCGCCGGAGCTATGGAAAATGCGGAACTCCAAATTGAACGGCTCGTCTCGAGCAATCGCCTCGTCACGCTCGGCCTCAACGCGCAGGATGTCATCAGGGTGTACGCGCTGCCGCCAATCCTCATATGTTCGGATCGTGCCCTCCTTCAGCCCGTAGATCTTATTCAACTGGGGCGAGAAATTTCCTTCACCGGTCTCAGGGTGCCGATCCCACACACCGACATTACCGCTCTCCTGCGCCAGACGTAGCCTTGCCTCGCTTTCGCGCAGTGCCTCCTCGGCCTTCGCATATTCGATCAGGTCGGCCGCCTGTCGAGCCAGCAGGTCAATCCGCCAAAGATCGTGTTCATCGGGCTGATATGGAACGCTCCATTGAGTCGTGAGGATGCCGAGCAGCACGCCGTTGCGGTTAATCATCGGCGTCGACTGCACCGCCCGCACACCGGCCTCGCGCAGCACCACCTGCGAAGGAGTCCCGGCAAACAGCGAATTCGTCTCAACGTCCGGGACGACCACACGGTCTCCGCGCCGTGTCGCCTCGCCGCACACGGAGGTCCGGTTCTCAGCGGCCGCAAAGAACTCCAGAAAAGGGGGTTGGTGGCCGTGATGGGCGACAATCCGTAGTGAGTCGCCTTCGAGCAGCTGCAGAGTGCCCCACTCGGCCCTCACAATGGCGACAGCCGCGTCCATGATTTCCTGCAGCAGCGGCTGGAGTCCCGCCGTTCCCAAAAGCCTCCCGCTTAGGTCATGCATTCGCGTGAGGGCCCCAAGGTCGGCCCTCAGCCAAGCCTCTGCCTGCTTGCGGTCGGTGATGTCGCGGCTATAGACACGGATCCGATCCATATCCGGAACACAGAAAACGGCTTGATCGTACCAGAAATTGCCAATCTTCACTTCACGCCTAAGGGGAGCACTCTTTGTTTTTTCTTTCAGAGCGGTAGCGAAGGATTCCAAACCCGCAAGCAATGGGTGTTTAATTCCAGAAGTCGAAAGATCGGGAAACAATTCTTTAGCTGCCGGGTTAAGATACTGGATGGTTCCAGCCATATCTACTTCCACAGCCGGATTTGGGTTTATCACAGGAAACGAAGCAAGGTAGCGAAGTGGCTCTTCGGCACGTTTGTGCTCGATGATCTCTTGTTTCAGTTGTTCGTTTATATTTTCAAGCTCGGTGGTGCGCTGGCGGAGGCGTTCCTCAAGCTGCGTATTGAGTTGTTTGAGCTCGCTCTCCACTTGTTTAAGATGGGTGATGTCTCCGAACGTTCCTATCCAGCCTACGACTTTTCCCTGATGATCTTTTAGCTGTGAAGCCAGGACCAAGGCATCAAAGCGTTCTCCGTTCTTTCTCATGAGGCGGAGTTCAAGGCCGTTACGGGGAGCCTTGCCACTCATTACTGTCTGGAAAACCCTGTTGATGTGATCCAATTCCTCAGGGGGCCAATAGGCAAAGGGTGGTTTTCTTCCAAGTAATTCCTCCTCGCTTCGGCCGACCATTCGGCAGAAACCATTATTAACGTACGATTGTCTTCCCTCCAGATCCGCGGCGGCAATTCCGGAGAGGATAGAATTCTCGACTGCAATGCGAAAGGCATGTTCGGTTTCGGCTTTTTCCTGCGCCTTCTTGAGCTCGGTGATGTCTTCGTCCTCGACCTTCGAGGCAACCTGAGGTTTTTCAGAGAGCGGCTTCTCCGCCCTCTGCCGCAGCAGTTCTTTTTTGGATTTCTTCTTGATGGGACTCATGTGTGACGCTCCTTGAAATACGATAAAACGGTTATCAGACTATCAGCTTATCAGGAAGTGGCTATCAGAATATCGGGTTAAAGATTTTTCCATTAATTTCCTGGTATCCTGATTTCCTGGTTCGCGCCCCCCCGATTCTCGCGACACACCCAACCGTTTATCATTTAACTCCGTTGTTTTCCTGATGTCAAGAAGGATGGAATGTGTCTTTATTCATTCACCTTTCTTCATTCGTTCGCAAAGACAAACAAGGATTGTGACGCAGTCTCTTATGGGAGAGAGAAGCTGAAGAGATTCTTGGAGAAGCGTGACGGGGGTGGACCTTGGCCTATAACTATCATAATGCCGAAAGAATTATCAATCCCGGCAAAAGAAATGAATGAACAGGGCCATTCGGTCAACCGATGAACAAGCCTTCCACTCTGATAAATAAACGGTTGTCGAACCGATTGATAAAATTGACAAGGCCCGAATGGCGCCACTGCAGCATGCAGCGGTGGGGTAAAAAGAAGTACCGCATGCCGATTTTCAGCTCCGATTGGGTAGCTGTGACAACTCCTTCGTAAGCCTCGGCCGAATAATAGCCCAGATCTTTGAACCCTTTTGTCCGCGGATTGAGCGGGCCCGTGACACACCAGGTGATGACGCCGTTCACAGGATCGACTTCTCTGACAATGCCGCAATGGGTGATCGGACAGCCACATGACATTCCCAAGGGTCTTCCGATTAGGATATCCCCTTTCTGTATGTTCAGATCTCTGGTACGGGACGGGTTGTGGGGGAGGATGATCTCCCGCGGGCCCGGGTCTCCTGGTAGCGAGTCGAGAATAAAGTCATAGGCACGCCCAAGCGAGTCTTTCCATGTCAATGGAATATCCGCCATTCTTTCTTTGCAACTCTGGCATGAAAAATCTGCTTCCGCTGCACTTTGAACCACGGGTTTGACAGTCTCTTTGCCCAAGTGGATGCACTTTTCCAGTTCATTCGGCTTCTCCTGCAGGATGTCGGCGAATTGGACACATGTCCTGGATCCGCACAGTCCGCAGTCGAGGCCGGGCAATTGTCGCAGAATCTCTTCTTTTGATCTCGAAGGGTCGTTCATCATGGGTTCTCCTTTTTAAATTGAAGTGATCGGTTTTAAATCCTTGATAATGGTCATGAGTGTCTGGAGAAAAGTACCCACTTCTTTGTCTGTTGTGAACCGGCCAAGGGTGATGCGTATGGCCCCTCGGGCCTGGACCGGATTTAGGCCGATGGCGGTCAAAACGTGGGAAGGCTTGTTCTCAGCGTCATTGGATGAACAGGCTGATCCAGTCGATACCTCGATCCCTTCTTCATCAAGCCTGAGGAGTAATTTAATCGCTTCCCCTTCGAGTCCACGGAAACCCATATTGATATTGTTGGGCAACCTCTTGTGGCGGTGACCGTTCAGATAAGCGACAGGAATTGCCTCAAGAATCGTATCGATCATCTTGTCTCTTAAACAGGTCAAACGTCGGTTCTCCGGTTCAAGCTCGGTTCGGCACAGAAATGCCGCGTGGGCAAAACCTACAATACCAGGAATATTTTCAGTGGAAGAACGCAGTCCGTATTCATGGCCCCCGCCGTGCAAAAGAGGGGTGATACGTATTCCTTTTCGAATAAACAGGGCGCCTACCCCTTTGGGACCGTAAATTTTGTGGGAGTTGACGGTTGCCAGATCAAGATTGAGGGCATTCACATCGAAAGGAATTTTGCTGAAGGATTGACTTGCATCGGAATGAAAAGGGATTCCATGGGCTTTGCAGATTGACCCGATTTCCTGAATCGGCTGAATAGTTCCGATTTCATTGTTAGCGTGCATCGCCGACACCAAAATCGTATCGGAGCGGATGGTCTTTTCAAGTTCATTGATCCTAACGATACCGTTTTCGTCGACAGGCAGAAAGTCGACATCAAAACCCATTGTTTTAAGCCATCCGCAGGCGTTCAGCACACAATCGTGTTCAATGGCCGAGATAATGATGTGTTTACCCGCCCGATAACGGGACAAGGCGATTCCTTTGATGGCTAAGTTGTTGGATTCTGTCCCTCCTGAAGTAAATACGATCTCCTCAGCCTTTGCACCCGTGCATTCTGCAATGAGCGCGCGGGCTTTTTCCATGGCCTCTTTGGCCTCTCTCCCGGCCGAATGAAGGCTGGAAGGGTTTCCGTATACCTGGCTTAAGTACGGCAGCATGGTTTCTATAACCCTGGGGTCAACGCGGGTACTGGCGGCATTATCCAGGTATATGGAGCTTTGATCCATTTATTACTCTCCACGGTAAAAGATTTCGCCTTCCAGGGGGCGGACGACTCCGAAGTGCTGCTTCCAGCCGATCTCCTTTTTGCCTACACAAATCGTACAGGTTCCCACCGGAGGGTTGCCCCGTAGGTATAAAGGAAATACAATTTCTTTGGCTTCCGAAATCGTTTTGATAAGGGGATCGATACCGGTTCCGTAAAGAGCGTCCGTTTCGACGACCCGTATCTCCCTTGCGCTTTCTTTGATCCTGGCGCGAAACACTTCCCTTTCGGCCTGAGAGACGAGATCGATTTTGGTTACGACGGCCATATCCGCCAGGGTCAGCATGGGACCTATTTTCCGGGGGAGGTTCATGCCGCTGGTTGCTTCGAGCACGACAAAGCCTAACGAGCCCTCAACATAAGGCGAGCATCGAAGGCAAAGCCCTGCTGTTTCGACGAGCAGCAAATCGCTTTTTTGATTTTCCGCCCATTCCAATGCGTCGCCCAACACCATGACATTGCAATGGTCCGGACATAACTCGCCGGAATAGACCGTTTTTGACGGGATGGCGAATTCCCGCTCCATGATGGCCTGCTCATCGGCATAAAGCACGTCAATCTTCAAATAGGATGGGCTGGATCCTTTTTTTAGCAAGCGACGAACCACGTGACGCAAGACACTTGTTTTCCCGGTCGTGGCCGGGCCGGCGCAGATGACCAATTTCATCGTTTTCTCCTTTCCTCGCTCATGTGAGATAACCCAGGCTCTTTAAGTGCGCTACCAATTCATGTGACGTCAGCTGTTCCCCGCTCCTGATCCGGGTGCGGAAATGGAGAAGGACATCGTCCAGTTTGCTGATCTCCTTTGCTACAGCCTTTTCGTCCTCATCGCCGACGATGATCTTTGTCATGCCGCCGTTCTCCATGACGATCCGGAAATCGGAGAGCAGAGCAATACGCGGGTCATGGGTAACGAAGATAAAAATCTTTTCGTACTGTTTAAGAAGCTGGAGAGCCCTTGTCCGGTGAATGCCGGCGTTCTCGATCTCATCCAGGAGTATGATCGGCGCATTTCCAATGATGACGGCATCGGCAATCAAGAGCGCTCTGGTCTGGCCACCGGAAAGCTCGGTCATGGGGCTTTCCCTGATCAACGGTTCGCCCGTGAGCTTGTTTGCGAACTCGAGCGTCTCCTCAACAACGCTCGGTATGTTTTGATGTTGGCGCACGCTTCCGTGTATCTCAAGGAAATCCTGGACAGGCAAGTCTGACAAGAAATTCGTATGCTGGGAGATCAGCGCTACCGGATGGTCATGCCTGTCCGAAACGGCCTCGTCGGCATTGACCGGAAGGTCATTTATCAGGAGCTTTCTGCCGGAGGGGGTGTCGCCGTTGGCAAAGAGCTCAATATCGTTAATGAAGGTTGTCTTACCGCAGCCGGTCGGGCCTACGATGCTTGCAATATCGCCCATCTTGAAAATAACTTCCTCAACCGCTTCATTAGCCCCCGATTTATCGAAGCCGCCCATAATTTTAATGCTGTCAATCTTCATAATATTCCTCCTGCATTATCATGATATTGTTTATAAGAATTATCATAAAAATTCCCAAAAATTTTATCCCCTACACAGAAGATCACGCCTCGTGTCCGTAGATGAATGCGTAAGTCATAGCCCAATCACTCTACATCAGTGCGCCGCGTTGCTGCGGCGGATTTCCCAAACGGCGTATGGCCCTCCGAAGCCTTTGGCTTAAGAGGATATTTTCATGGAGGCAACACGGGTTTCGACCGTTGTCGTCTCCATTACAATAGGTCTTTTAATGTGAAATTTTCAAGCCTCCACGCCGTATAGTTCCGAATATCCAGGAGCAGATCTTTGAGCTTTGGAATCTTCTCAATAGGACTATGCTCGTAGAAATACGTGCTTACCGAGTTTACCGGAGCAAGCGGTCCGTCAAGTACACGTATGACATCGGCAAGGTTTGTGTGCACGGGAGAATTCGAAAGGGCATAACCACCATTTGCTCCTCGTTTGCTCTTTACAATACCCGCCCGCTTCAGTTGCAGCAGTATCTGCTCAAGAAACTTGGCGGGCATCCCATATTTTGAAGCCACATTTTCAATCTTCAGCAAATCTTTACCAGAATTTGCCGCAAGTTCAAAAAGAGCAAGAAAGGCATATTCGCTTTTTAGGGATAATTTCATTAATGAGAGGGCCTCCAAGTTTCAGTATGCCTGACCTTAGCATAAATCAAATAACTTGTCAACAATTATTATTGAGATTGTCATAAATAGGCTTTGAATTAGAGACTGGTATAATCAAGCGCAATAGGGTAAGATTAGCGTTGAAATTTGAAGGGCATTTCTTCCATGGATGCACAAATCGACCACGAGAGACAGTGTCTCGAATCCTTTGAAACAACCCTCACCGGGGTTTGCACGGTTTTGGGGAAGACTCTTGGAAAGGGGTGATGAGCGTGGACCTTTTTGAGAAGGCTTATAACTATCATGATGCCGAGAGAATTATCAATCTCGGCCTCTACCCTTATTTTCGCGTCAATGAAGGGGCGGTAGATACCACGGTCATTATGAACGGCCGCAAAACAGTGATGATCGGCTCAAACAATTACCTTGGTCTGACCTCGCATCCGGAGGTGAAGGAGGCTGCCGTCAAGGCGATTGAGAAGTACGGGACCGGCTGCACGGGCTCCCGTTTTCTGAACGGGACGATCGATTTGCATGTGGAGCTGGAGTGGCGCCTGGCCCGCTTTATGAAGAAAGAGGCCTCCTTGGTATTCAGTACCGGGTTTACGACCAATCTGGGCGTTATCTCCACGATCGTTGGAAAGAATGACATCGTCATCTCGGACCGCACCAATCATGCGTCGATCTTGGACGGCTGTCGGATGGCCTTAGGAAAAGTTTTAAAATTTCGTCATAATGACATGGAAGACCTGGAGCGCATCCTGATCAATATTCAGGATAAGAAGGTGGGTAAACTCATTGTGGTCGACGGGGTATTTTCCATGGAAGGCGATCTGGCGGATCTGAAACATATTGTCCCTCTGGCCAAGAGATACCGATGCCGGGTGATGGTGGATGAGGCACACAGCCTGGGCGTGCTGGGCAAGGGCGGCCGGGGCACGTGCGAAGAAATGGGTGTGCTGGATAAGGTGGATCTGGTGATGGGCACGTTTTCAAAATCGTTTGCGAGCTTGGGGGGATTTATCGCCGGCGAAGAAAAAGTGATCTCGTTCTTAAAGCACAATGCCCGCACCTTTATGTTCCAGGCAGCCCCTCCGCCCGCTGCCGCAGCGACCGCTCTGGCTGCCTTGAATATTCTGGAGCGCGAGCCGGAGCGCAGACAAAAGCTCTGGGAGAATGTGCGTTACATGCTCAGGGAGATTCAACGTATGGGATTTAGGACCGCGGCGACGCAATCCGCCATCATCCCTATTCTTATCGGCGATGACTTGAAGACGTTTCAATTTGCCAAGATGCTCGAGCAGGAGGGTGTCTACGTCAATCCGGTGGTCTCTCCCGCCGTTCCGCCCGGGATGGCCTGTCTTCGGACTTCCTATACGGCCACGCATTCTCGCCAGGAGTTGGACTATGCCCTGGACAAGCTTAGAAAAATCGGCACCGAGTTGGGTGTGATCGGACCCAGCGCGCCGGGGGCGCCCATCGACATCCGCACGATCGGTGAGGAGAAGAGCGATCAAATGAATTTCTTGAAGCTGCCCTGGAAAATCTACACCCGGGACCACAATTGGGTGCCGCCGATGATTACGGATGTGGAGACGATTTTTGACCGTCAAGAAAATATTTTCTACGGCCACGGCGAGGCGAGAGCTTTTTTGGCGTATCGAGGAGGGGAGATCGCAGGCCGGATTGTGGCTGCCGTTGACGATCGCGCCAACCGGTATCATAATGAGCGGGCGGGTTTCTTCGGTTTTTTCGAGGCCGACCGGGACTACAGTGCCGCCGCCGCGCTTTTGGATGCCGCCAGGAAGTGGTTGTCGGAGCGGGACATGAAGGTCATGCGCGGGCCGATGGCCTTTTCCCAGCTCGACGGGATGGGCTGCTTAGTGGAAGGGTTTGACCATCCGCCGGCCATCATGATGCCTTACAATCCTTCTTATTATCCTGAGTTTCTGGAGAAATATGGTTTTGAGAAAGAGAAGGATTTCTATGCCTATTGGATGGACGCCCGCGGTCCTTTCCCAGAGGGTTTGGAGAAACTCTCCGAGCATGCCCAGAAGAAGGAGGGGATTGCCATCCGGCACCTGAACATGAGCCGGTTCCGGCAGGAGATGAATACGCTGATGGGGATATTGAACGATGCCAACAGTGAGGAATTCGGGTTTACTCCTCTCAGCGCCGGCGACCTCCAGTACCTTATCGCCAAACTTCGGCCTGTGATTGAAAAGGAGCTGGTCAATTTTGTGGAGGTCAAGGGCAAGCCCGTGGCCTTCTCGATGATTTTGCCCAACTATAATGAAGTGCTCAAACGCTTTGACGGGCGCGTGGGCTTTGCCGACATGTTGAAATTTTATTTCTACTCCAAGCAGATCAAGACCCTCCGGTTCGCCTTACTGGCGGTGCGCAAAGCTTTCCAGCGCCGGGGATTGGAGACCCTCCTGTATCTCGAGTCCTTCCGGGTGGCAAAGGCACGCGGCTACACGGGCGGCGAGCTTTCATGGGTACGGGAAGACAACAACCTGCTCAACAAGAGAATTGAGATGATGGGGGGCAAGCGCACCAAAATATACCGGGTGTATCAATTGAAGCTCTGAGGCAAACGGACAAATCGCTTGTCAAACCATCCTACATAATAAGGATTCAAACTCTCGCGAATATCCTTAGTCATGCCGAAATGTTTTCAGCATCTCTCATTTCCCGTCACTTCAATGAGATGCTTCTTCCATTCCGCCAGTGAAGGACTTCTTGTTCACATGATTTGCAGAATTGAATGGATTTCTGGTCAATCTCTTCCACGTAAGTGGAAGACTTCATCACACACTTCAGGGTGAAACAGTGAATCAGGCCGAAGGTGTGTCCCAATTCATGGATGCCCTCTTTCAGGAGACGACTCTCCAATAGCTCCCTATTCCCAGAAATGCCGTAAAACTGATTATGAAGGCGGTGGGCAGAGACCAAGGCCCCAATCCCGTTTAGCTGGGCCTCACCGAAGAGAAAGGTAAATATGGGTATAAATAGATCCAACTCCGTCACCCCTAAAATCTTCAAGGTTTCCGGAGGAGGCTCATTGATTAACTCGAGCAGGAGGCCACTGGAGTTGTACTGATCGCGGACAGGGTCATAGGCAAGAGAAAGGTCAAAAGGGCGATTTCGGATCCTCGTCTGGATCTTGAAGGTCTGAAAGATGCTTTGTTTGAGAAATGAAAGGACGGTTTCCTCTACCTCGCCAATAGGGACGATGTCGATATAGGACATGAAGCTTATCTCTGTAAGCCGTATTTCTTGATCTTGTTGTAAAGGGTCACCCGGTCTATTTTCAGCGTCTCGGCAGATCTGGAGATGTTCCAGTCGGACTGCTCTAATATTCGCTTGACATGGGCCTTTTCTATCTCCTCCAAGGAATCTCCGGGAGGATTTGCCTTGGGAAGGAAGAGAAGATTTAGATCCTCTACCTCAATCCTATTTTTCTTTCCCACGACGACCAGCGCCCTCTCTATCGTATTTCTCAACTCTCTGATATTCCCCGGCCAATTATACTGGGTCAGTATCCTCATTGCCTCTGGGGAGATGTCAGTCACATCTTTGTTCATAGACCGGGCATACTTATCGAGAAAATAATGGGCGATCGGTGGGATGTCCATGGTCCTTTCCCGAAGGGGCGGGATTTGGATAGAAAAGACATTTAACCGGTAATAGAGGTCTTCTCGGAAATCTTTTTCCGCTACTTTCTTTTCCAGGTCGGAGTTCGTGGCGGCAATAATCCGGAAATCCACATTCACGACCTTATTGCTTCCCAGGGGCGTGAACTGTTTGGTTTCAATCACCCGAAGAAGGTCCATCTGCATCTTCGCGGCAATATTTCCGATTTCGTCGAAGAAGATGGTGCCCCCGTTGGCCATCTCCAACTTTCCTTTTCGTTTGTACTGGGCGCCTGTAAAAGCGCCCTTTTCATGGCCGAAGAGCTCACTTTCCAAGAGGCCTTCGGGAAAGGCACCACAGTTGATAGAGATAATAGGGAAATACCGTCGGTTGCTCTTCCCGTGGATGGCCTGCGCGACGAGCTCCTTTCCGGTTCCGCTTTCGCCCCGGATCAGGACCGTGGCGTCGGTTTTGGCCACGGTATCGATCATCTCCAGGATTTTCTTAATCTGAGGACTTTCCCCCACAATCTCATCCTGCAACGTAAGCTCCTCGACCTTTTGTCTCAGCTGAATGTTTTCGGCGATGAGCCTCCTCTGGTTGACGGCGTTGCGAATCAGGATAGAGAGCTTGTCTGGATCGATCGGTTTGGAAAGATAATCGAAGGCACCCTCTTTCATCGCGTCCACGGCGGTATCCACCGTTGCATAGGCGGTGATAATAATCACGATGATGGTGTTATCGATTTTCTTAATATGCTTCTGGAGTTCCATCCCGTCCATTCCGGGCATTTTAATATCCAACAGAACAATATCCCACAGGCTATCCTGGAGCTTTCTCAACGCCTCCGAGCCACTCTCAGCAGTCTCTGTCCGGTATCCCTCATTTCTAAACCAGTTGCATAAGGAATCTCGGACCGAAAACTCGTCATCCACCACTAAGATACCAACGCCTTGGTTATTCATCTTCCTTCTCCTTCTCGCGAGGGTTCAAGGTTGACGGCACGACTGCTCCGTCCCCGACTTGACCGCGAACGGGTCTTCGGGGCAGGGTAATCACAAAGGTCGTTCCCCGGTTCGGTTCGGATTCCACCTCGATCTCTCCCTGATGCTGCTGAATGATTCCGTAGACGACGGACAAACCCAATCCTGTCGATTCCTTGGTGGAGACGAAGGGCTCAAAAATGTGGGGAAGGATTTCTTCGGGGATCCCACTGCCGGTATCCGAAACCACAATCTGGACCTCGTGAGCACTATTTAAGAGAATTGTCTTGACCCTTAGCTTCCCTCCTTTGGACATCGCATCGATGGCGTTAATAAATAAAGCGACCAATACATGCTGGATCCCGCTGGCATCGCAGTAGATGATATCATTCCCCTCGCCTAATTCCTGAAGCAGCTCCAGCTCCTTTATTTGGATTTTGTGTTTCACCAGTTGAAGGCTGGTATTAATGACCTTGTTGAGACTTTCTTCGGTCCATTTGCCAAAGTCCTTTTTGGCAAAAATCAACAGGTTCTTGACGATGTCACCGCAACGGATGGCCTCATCTCTGATCACGCTCAAGAATTGAACTACGGAGTTGTTTTGTTCCCGCGATAACGAGGCGGGATTTTGGATCATCTTAAGACATAGTTTTGCATACGTGAGGATTCCGGAAAGGGGATTGTTGATCTCGTGGGCGACCACGGCAGAAAGTTTTCCAAGGGACGCAATCTTTTCAACTAAGAGGAGATGGGCTTGGGCCTTCTTAAGCTCCTCGCTCTTCTGCTTGACCTTTTTTTCCAGGGTTGACGACCACTCTTGATTCGCTTCATTTGCCGCCTTCAGCTGTTTGGTCATCCGGTTAAACGATCGAGCCAATTCTCCCATCTCGTCCTTAGAGTCAAAATCAATCGTGTAATCAAGGTTTAAATTAGCCACTTCCCTCGTTCCTTTGGCGAGCTTTCGGATCGGGACATGGACCAGGCGCAGGATGAACCCCCCGAACAGCAGGGCCGTGACAAGAATCATAATGCTGGAAAACAGGACCATATTTTTTTTCGTCTTGTAGGTTTCCTCATCGACGGATTTTAACGATATTTTTACATCCAAAAGGCCGAGAAGTTTGTCCTTGGGAGAATGGCCGTGACAACTGGCGTTATAGCATTCGGGTTCATTCTCTATCGGGTTGATCAAGCCTAAGACCCGGTATCCCCGATTGGAATCCAGAATTCTGATTCTATTTTGGGTATTGAGATAAACGTGGGCTGGCTCCTTTTCATGGCAGACATAGCACTGCTCTATTTTCTTGTCTACAATCGTGTTGACCTCTTCCGCATCGTTCGAAAAAGCAATTTTCCCTATTTTATTGTAGATCCGGACTCCTTCCATTTCTTTTTCCTGACCAATCGTAGCAATAATATTGGAAAGATTTTCCCTGTCGTTTTTCAACATGCTGTAACGGGTCGAGCGTTTAATCAGGTCGCTGGCTTGAATTGCGCTGTTGATCATACTTTCATTAAAGTGGCCGGTATAAAAGGTCACGTTGAAATACATGATTCCCGCAAAGGAAATAATCAAAAGGATGAAGAGAAGGAGGTAGAGCTTAAGACTCAAGCTCCTCACGGTCGGCAGAATTTTCCGGAAGAATAGTTTATGCATCGTGCTTTCCTCTATCCCTTCTGGAAGAGGTATCTGGGGAGGTACCCGGAGAGACTCCAAAACTGCTGCACTGAGCGGAGCCTACAGGGTTTGCATACCTCGGCGGGTGGCCACCCTTTGGGGCTCCTAGCACAAACCGTTTCGTGCTCCCCATCATATCTCGGCTTATTCTTACTATATTTTCCGTTAGGTATCAATACGAAGTCAGCTATAGCGGGCGATTCTGCAGGGGGGATAGCAGACAACGGCAATGCAAGAGAGTGACTATCCAGGCCGAGATTTTGAGTGCTCGACGGTTTCGCGCTTAGGTACCTGAAAATCTTTTTCCCCGTTCCGCAGAAAAGTGCTGACCAACTGGATATACCGCTCCGGGTCAACGAATGTTCTTATATCTCTGAGGCTTATCCTTCCATCCTGCATGGTGATACCAACTCTTTCCTGCCCGTGCAATTCCGAGACAGCAGCTGCCTTAAACCGTTCCAATTCCTTCTGGTACCAGGAGAGAGCCGCTTGCCCAGAGAAGAGATATTTTTGCTCTTGTTGAAGGTTCTTAGGTTTCAGGGTCAGCAGAAATCCATTTCCCAGGGGGTCCTCGCTGACCAGATTGGGCTGGTCTTTCAATTTCTGGTTGACCGAAAGAACCGATCCGCTGACCGGAAAAACAATATCCAGAATACCCTCTTCTTGGATGATGGAACAGAGATTCTCTCCCCGGTGGCAGCGCCTCCCGGGGAGAGGAAGCACGATGACGTTCACTTTTCCTACGATTCTCCGCAGGAAACAGTCCAAGCCGACCCGAACCTCGTCCGCCTTTTCCACCTTGATCCAGGTATGTCCCGGGTGATAAAACAAGGATCCTCTTATATCGGATGGGGAGAGGTCTTCCTCCAAGAACTCCTGTCGTGATTTTTCTTTATCCCGGGGAAGAGGGGGGGCCGCCCCCTCAGAGCTGCTGGTTTTCCCCTTCCCGAAAGCAGCGGGATCGAAGGGAGGGTTTAGGGAAAGATTTCTGAGCTCCCAATCAAGGGGACATCTCTCACACTGCAAGTCATATTTACAGAGTTTATAGGTGAGCATACCTGCCGTCATCCAAACGCACTTCAGTTCTTTCTTCGGAACGAGCTGGTAGTAGTTTTTATTTCTGTCCACCTTTTCACCCTCTTCGGCTGACGGGTACAACGCCCGGCCTGTCATGAAGCATAAGCATTTGATCGACGAGTGAAAAGACCTCCGGACTGCTCCAATTCCTCAGGCCAATCACCCTTCCTATCATTCTCCCATTCCTGTCGATGATGAGTGTTGTAGGAATTCTGCTGATTTCAAAAAGGTCAAGCGTTTTACCTGCCGGGTCAAGCAGAATGGGAATACGATATCGATATCTTTCGATAAATTTCTTTACCGGCTCCCGGCCTTCATCGTCGATGCAGATCGTTAGAAAGAGAAAATCTTTTCCCTTATAATGCTGGTACAGAGCCTCCATGGAAGGCATCTCTTCTCTACAGGGACCACACCAGGTTGCCCAGAAATTGAGAAAGATGATTTTACCCTTAAGGGCGGCTAACTGAACTTTTTCTCCGTTCAACTCCTCAAGGCAGACATTCGGGGCCTTCTTGTGATTCTTTATTGGTTTAGCCCCAATCGTTGAGAAAAGACCGCTCTCGTCAGCATTGGCCGGGAGGTTAAAGGCAAGTAGAATGGCTATTAGGAAAATGAGTTTTTTGCCCATGACAATCGACACGTCAAGCAATTTCAATGATTCTGTTATTCTTCAACCGCACAGAGCAGGAATCCCAAGCACGTCTATCCCTTTGCGGCCTCAAGCTTCTGAAACCAGGAAAAAATCTTTTGCGATTTCATCCCAGTTGTCTCTATCAAGATTTTTTGCCATACCGTCAACAAGCAATCCGCCGTCCTGATAAACCAGACCGAGGTTGTAATTCATCCTTGACAATAGGCTCTCTCTTACCTCTTCCATCCACTTTTTTGCCAGCGTCCCTGAGAGTAATTGTTTTTTGTTTACTGAAAACTTCGGCGATTCGACCTCCATCAGCCAGCTCACGTAAGGATACTTATTGACATTTTCGGGTGAGCTCACGATCTTGTCATTGATGGCCACCACTTTTCCGTCGACCGGCGAGAGCATATCGATCTTTTTTGAATCTACCTCCAGGGTCCATGCTTTCTCCCCCTGATGGACGGTTGAACCGATGCCCGGCACCTGGATCGCATTGATTTTCCCCACCAGTTTTTGGGCAAAATCATCCAGTCCCACCCTTACCAGGTTTTTCCTCTCCGGAGCTGCCCAGCTGTGACCCATGTGATAATAGATCTCCTCCGGGAGACTAAACCATTCGTTGACGACCGGAACCAACTTCTTCGTCGCCTGAAAGACCGCTCTTGCGGGCCTGGCCAAAAATCTCCAGAAAACGACAAAGAGCAGGAGAAAACCGATCACAAGCAAGTATTCAATACCCTTTGTGGCAAAGATGTCTACGTAGCTGAAACCTTCCATTGGGGGACCCCCTTTCTGATCGTTACATTCTTCTTGACGGTTTTTTCTTCCGTTACCCATGCCGGAGATTCGCGCACGACCGGCATCCGGTTTACGATCCACCGGAATGCCCATACCTCCGTGAATAGAATGGCGAGAGTAATCACGATCTCCATCCACGAAGGAATATATCTCTGGCTCAAAGGCACATACCACTTATAGGCAATGACAGAGTAATTGAGTCGGTTGATGAGGATTCCAAGCATTGAAAGGATGGCCGCCATCCGGATCACCGTTACATTTTCATACCGCACCCCGTGCAGGAACAGGAAGCAAGGGAGCAGGACAAAACCGATGAGTTCGATAAGATACCATGTCCCCATCGGAGTCGCCAAGAGCGGCCATTGTTTCCCGTGGATAAGAATCAGTACCTTCATGAAGAAATAGACGAACAACGCTCCTGCGCATCCTTTTCCCAACCCGATCAGGATACGGTCGAACGATTCACGGCCGTCGTGGTCGATTTGATTCGCAAAGACCTTGTGGCTGATGGTCCCCTCAAAGATGACCATGGAGAGTCCGGCAAAGATACTCGAGACAAAGAAGAGTACCGGGATGAACTCCGTATACCACAACGGATGAATCTTGCCTTTGGTCATCAAGAAGAGAGCGCCCAGGCCCGACTGGTGAAGGGTGGAAAGGGCGATGCCGAAGATGACCGCCCCCACGGTGAGCGAAGCAAGGATCTTCCGGATTCTCCTGAATCCAAGCCATTCCGCCACAGCAGGGGAGAATTCGATAAACAGCGAGATCATGTAGAGCATAAAGTGCCAGGAGACAAGGAAGAGCACTGAATTGACGCCGAACTTATTCCCCCGTATGGGGTTCGTGATGTTCCACCATCGACCCAGATCGAGGAAGATGGCGCCGGCATAAAAGACGTAGGCGAGAAACCCGTTGAGGACGGTTGCCCTTGCGATGGGATGATATTTTTCGGAGCGAAGGATGTAAACCACAAAGGTGAGGATGTAGGCACCTCCTGCAAAGGCAACCCCTACCATCACATCAAATCCGATCCATATCCCCCAGGGGAATTCCTGGGAAAGGTTGGTCACCGCTCCCAGCCCCTTTACCAAACGGATGAGGATGAGGACGGCTCCGAGGACGATGATCGGAAAAGAGATGATATTGAAGGTGGTGAAGATCTTTCCTTTCGGCTTGAGCTCGCCGCGGATGAAGGTCCAAAAGTCCTTGACGTTCTTTATTTGTGGGGTTGCGGCGGTTTCGTTCATGATCGTCCTCCTTTTCCTCCTATTTCCTCTTCTCCTTTTTTGGTTAAGGTGTTTACTCCGATCAAGAATGCAGGCCAGAGTAAAAGGACAAGGGGAACCGAATAGAGAAAGCCTTTGGTAAATTCGGGGTAAGGGGTCGTCCCGAGGTCTGTCTTGAAACCGATCTGCTCGAAGGGAACCTTCGAGAGATAAAGGTACCCCGTCCCTCCCACTTCGTGTTCTCCATAAATGTGGGATATGTACTCTCCCGGCTTCTGGTAAATTCTCCGTCTGGCTTCCTCGATCAGTTCCTTCCGGCTTCCGTAGAGAAGCGCTTTTTCCGGGCAGTTCTCGACACAGGCCGGCTTCTCTCCCTTTCCCAGCCTTTCCCAGCACATATTGCACTTCTGGATCCTGGGAGTGGCGCTCCCGTATTCAAACTTTGGAATCTCAAACGGACAGGAAGGCATGCAGTACCGGCACCCCATGCAATTGGTATCCCAGGTCACCGGCCCTTCTTCTCTTTTCTGCATCGCCTTCACCAGACAGGCCGCGACGCAACCGGGCTGGTTGCAGTGCATGCACTGTCTCTTCGCAAAGACCTCTCCCTTTTCCGTCTCGTAGCGGTTGACCACGGTCCATTGGCTCACCGAGGTCGCTCGTTCTTTACTGAATGCGGAGGAATCGGAGATATCCGGGACGGAGAGAGAGTGTGCATCCGCACAGGCCGCTTCGCATGTTCGGCACCCCACGCAGCGTGTGGTGTCGACCAGCACGCCCATGAATTCCTTAGGATGAGCCGCAGCCATTGCCCTGACCGTCCTTGGGATCAAGGTGTTTCCGAGCGCTGCGCCTGCTAATCCACCACCTAGGATTTTAAGAAAGCTTCTTCTGTCCATCCCCATTTGACCCTCCTCATGCTGATTTCCTCAGCGGAATGAGTTCCCCTGACTCTTTGAGTAATTGCTTTTATTCCGATACAGCCAACGATAGTCAGTATAACGAAGATAGGTACCATAAGATCACGCTCCTTTCTGTTCTTGATGTTAGTCCGGAGAAGAATGGAATAATTGTGCCACCAGCGTCTTCCATGCCTTCTCGTCGAGTTTACTAGCAACCCCTCTGATTACTTCTCCCCCATCACCATAGGCCAATCCGAGCGTCTGGCCATTGAAGCTCGACATCAATTTGGCCTTACATTGGTCAAAGTGCAATTTGAATTGGAGAGCGTCCTTCAATTCGGACATCTCCTTGTTGAGACCTTTCGCTTGAATCTTCAGAATCCACCCTTCTTCGTAAGGGGAACGGTTGGCGAGCGTCGGATCTTTTATCAGGTTTTCATTAACGTCTACGACCGTTCCACCCAAAGGAGCGAGCTGGCACAATTTCCGTTCGCCATGGCGGACTTTCCAGGCAACTTCCCCTTGATTCAGTTTGGCGCCTATCGGAGGAATCTTGATGTCGTCAATATCCCCCATCACCTGTTGGGTGAAATCATCAAGACCCACCTTTATCCTGTTGCCTCCCTCAAGTTTCATCCAGGCATGTCCACTGTGATAATAGACATCTGCAGGAAACCGGGGCACCCTTGCAGGTGCCGGGACCGGAGAGACGACTCTCAAGCCCCTCTCCAGCTCAGCCAAGGGAACTTCTATCCTGCGAGTTGAACGGCGTAGGATGGCTTGTATCACAAACACAGCGAAGATTGTCAGAGCAACCAAGATAATAACCATTTCTACCGCCTCCTTTTTCTGAGAGTTAACTCTCGTTTTTTTTGTTCGTTCGCTTTCTATTACTTCAAATAGCGAGCCAAAGTAAAAAAATTCACAAATAAATTTTGAAAAAAATTTTTCGGCTTGGAGTTACGATAAGTTAGACAACCGAGAAAGAGAGCAACCTTGAGAGTTCGCTTTAGAGATGGTTTTGTGGATGTTGAATAATTCTACGATGCTTTTTGGTATTGTTTTCTTAAACGTTTAAAAGTTATACGAATTTTACTGTTGAAAACATAAACATCGTATCGTAAATATTCTCAACATTCTTATCCTCTCTTCATTTATTTGCAGCATCGCAGACCTTAAAGACCCTTCTTCTTAACGATACACAACCGGTTCCTGGTTCGCGGGCGGTGGACCGAACCCGGGATAAAGGTTTAGCCGCAAGTCCTCGAATCTTCGGCATCCTACTCTTGCGTTTGATCTTGGATTTAGATATATCAGCATTACAACCAAGTTTCGCAGACCCTTTTAGGCTTAGGATATGCCCGCAAGAACTCTAAACGACTTCTTTGCGCCCTTTTTTTAGTCAGACTCCTTATTCTTTCTCTGTTTGTAATAAGAAGGACTAATTAAGAACGAGGATTCATCGACTTCGTTCTGGTCTTGATTATCCAGGGGGTAGAATTGTATAACAATCGTGCATTATAGTAACAATGAAAGGAGAAGCTAAAATGCAGGCCTCATCCTTGTTAGAAGAGATGAGAAAGGAAATCCTTTCTCGTCTTAAGAAGATTGAGGGACAGGCGCGTGGAATCCGGGGGATGCTTGAAAAAGACGGTGATTGTACCGATATTCTGGTCCAGATATCAGCCCTTTCCTCCGCGGCCCGAGGCTGGGGATGGTCATCATGGAAGGGTGTATGCGGGATTGTGCCTCTTCCATACCAAGCATGCGTGACGAGGCAGATGTGAAGCAGAAGGTAGACGATATGGCCAAAGCCATCTATCGATTCATAAATATGAAACGAGGCATGTATCGAAACAGAGATCCTCTCAAATAGGCGCTCAATTTTGCCTAACGAGCCTGTAGAAAAAGTCGGTTTTTTAAAAACGCTTCTTCTGCTGGATCAAACATAGGAAATTATTTTTTGTCATCAAAAGTTTTTACAATCCTTACTGTAATGTTCCTGTTCCCATGATCGTTTTCCTACCCCAACACTCTGTTACCCAATTCCACCCATTCACGCAAGCGCCAGGCC
>Ga0208821_1000327_pt1 | contig 40110 bp, 42 predicted proteins | sample June2015DPH_20_5_FD_184720 | JGI IMG/M metagenome (GOLD analysis project Ga0208821, IMG submission 184720) | Peatland microbial communities from SPRUCE experiment site at the Marcell Experimental Forest, Minnesota, USA - June2015DPH_20_40... | ecosystem: Environmental > Terrestrial > Soil >...
TGGGAATAATCATAGTCCTTATATCTCGCCATATCTCTCCTTCTCTTACTAACCGGTCTCCGCTCTTTTTTCTGTTACTGATATGGCGATATTATCACGCTTTTAAGACTTTTTCTACAACCTCAACGACATAATAGCCGACAACGATGATCACCGTCTGGTGCAGGATATAGAAAGGCAGTACAGCCTCGCTGGCATATGTAAGGAGCTTGTTTCTAAAGGTGAAGACCAGCCGCCCCAAATTGATAAAAAGGATGAGCAGGCACCATGTCAGCAGGACTTGAACTACCTGGGCTGCTGCGTAATTGGCCGATCCGAAGTTTTTTCCCCAATTGAGCAGGGGGCCGATCAGTGGCCTAAGCGCTATGGCAGCGGCAATAGCACCGATACCTACAAACCATCTCAGCTTCCTCACCTGTTCAGCCATGCCTGGATTAACAAACAGCACATATCCCGAAATAAAAAATAACAGATGGGCGACAAGGCACCAGCCGCCGAAGGAATACCTGTTACCCCAAAAGGTGCCCGGATAAATAAAGATGTCGATCAGACCCAACGGAAGGACAAGCAACAGCATCAATCTCCAGGGAGAATTAATCCTGGACGCCAGGGCGGACAACGGGCTTTTCCCCTTCCCCAACAGGTCCAGGAACAGTGGTAGACAGATAAGAGAGAAGATGAAAAGCACGGCCAGGAACCACAAATGATAGAAGCTGAAATGAGCAAACCGCTCTGGCAGGTTCAAGAGATAGAGGGGGAAATAGCCCAACAAATTGGCGCACGGCGATTTGCCGCGGGAAAGCAGTTCATAATAAGCTTGTGGTACGACAATAACAAACACACCAAAAAGGAAGGGCACCAACAAGCGCAGAATTCTTTCCCGGACGTATTGCCAAGCACTTCTCGATTGCAGCGAGTAATAGGTGCTGGCCCCTGCCAGCACCATAAACATGGGCATGATCCACTGGCTCATGAATCCGACGATGATATTGGCACCTATCCAGGAGGTGGCATTTTTTACATGCCAGTCACTAAAGCGATCAAAGAACCTGGCTGAATGAAAAACGAATACACAGAGGGTGGCGACTACCCGAAGCCAGTCAATATAGTCCACTCTGGTAGGCTTGTTCGCCGATATGTCATTCATAGAGATGGATTTCTGCTCCTTCAGTGTCACCTTCGGTAGCATAGGCCCTTATACTACGGTTTAACCCAGTTTGGAAGGGCTAAGCCCCGACCAGATTCCCGGCCAAAATTAGAGATATAGGAGAATAGGGGAAGCCCTTAATTTCAAGAGTACTTCCTCCCAATCGTGATTTTTTGATCTCTTGCCTCGATGCAACATTCCAAACAGTAATCGATAAAATAGGGGCGCTGGTGGGGAAGATTATTGGGCTGAGGAATTGGTCTTCACCAGGAGGTTGGTCCGGCATGAAAGAACTATTCGGTCTTCATTGACAAATGCTGGAGATTTTCGCGTCAATATGCTGATTATTTCTTTCCCAAAGATTTATCGGTTGTGGAGAATATTTTGTACTCGTTGGATCCATTTTACCACCCCACCAACCCCACATAGATTGTTCTGTAATGGTCGTGACTGGATGGAAGTATGGGTCTTGAATAGATGCTTCGTTTATGTGAAAATGAGTTGCACATACAGGTGACGTTATGAAAAGAGTCAAGAGCAGGCTTACCGCTGACCCAAAGAAGATTCGAGTCTGCAAGCAAGAAGGACCTCAAAAATAGCCAACGAGTGGATGTATTGTCCCACCTTTGGTAATATCGGACCCATTCCCTTCTTCGAAAGATGAGGTGTACCGGGTGAGACCAACTATTTTTGTCCGCATGGTTATTGGCTATCTTGCCATATTCATTCCCGTAGTGGCAGTGAGTGCCTATGCGTTCTCGCAGCTTGCCCTCTTCCGCAAAGTCACAGGTGGCATTTTACAGATTGACAATCGCATGGGGGACCTTCAGCAAAAACTTGCCGATTCCATTCTCGCACAAACACGCTACGAAAAAAAATATATCCTCACAAAGGACAAGGAACTCTATCATCAGTTTATGCTCGCCGAAAGGGGCGTCAGTAAACGTATCGATGAGGCAATATCCATAGCAGATACCGTACGCAAAAGGGAGATATTAATCAGGGCAAAGGATTCCTACGAACGTTATAAGACTCTCTTTGCTCAAGAAGTGGAATTGATCAACAAAAATCAAACCTATCTTCAGGAGAGTTATAGAGAGGAAAAGGAAAAAGCGGTAGACGAAATCCTGTGGGAGCTCAGAAATTTGAAGCTTTACGCAGAGCAAGATACCTATGAAAAGATAAAACAGTTTGGAGAATCGGGGGCAGGGGCAAATAAGGTCGCGGTACTGATGGGTGCAGGTTTTATCCTTTCGGGAATCGTTATCTCCATTTTCATCACCAGAAGCATCACGGGACCCCTTTCCTTTTTGAAGAAAAAGACGAGGCAGGTCGCCAGAGGGGATTTCGATGGGAATTTGGTCCTCTCCTCTCCGCCTGAGATACGAGATCTAGCTCATGATTTTAACCTTATGTGTAACAGGTTGAAGGAAATGGATAAAATGAAGTCTGACTTCTTCTCATTGATGGCCCATGAGCTACGCATGCCCCTTGCCTCTATTAAAGAGGGAACCAATCTGTTATTAAAAGGTCTAGGAGAGGAGTTTAAAGAGAAGCGGAAAGAGGTTCTCACAATTATAGCCGAGGAGAGCAACCATCTGATTGACCTGGTCAATTCCTTGCTGGACCTGTCAAAAATGGAGACGGGAATGATCGCCCTCAACCTTGAGGAATTGGATATCAGCTCCCTTATCAATAAAGCTGTTTCTGGAATGGAACCTCTGGCAATGGCTAAGAATGTAGGTCTCAAAACGGAAATACCGCAGGATTTGCCTTCTGTTAAGATGGATGGGGAAAGGATTCTTCAAGCCCTCAGGAATTTGATCGGGAATGCTGTAAAATTTACACCCGGGGGTGGCCATATAACGATATCTGCCCTATCCATGGAAAAGGGGGTGAGGGTGTCCGTGGCAGACACAGGGCCCGGCATATCAAAAGGAGATTTGAACGCGATCTTTGATAAGTTTCAGCAGGCCACCATGACAAGCTATAATAAGATCAGAGGAACAGGCTTAGGTTTGGCTATCGTTAAACATATCATAAATGCTCATGGAGGTAAGGTTTGGGTAGAGAGCGAAATAGGACATGGAAGCACCTTTATTTTTGTATTGCCTGCATGATCCTCATATCCCTTGCTGGCTGTGCTACGTTGAAAGAAATGGAGGCGAAAAGGGAGACCCGTAAGTACCTCATCACGGCACAGAAACTCGTCGACCAGGGGGATTACGAGGGATCTTTGAAAGAAAACCAGAAAGTTTTATCGTTGTATGATAACGCTTCTCCCGGAGATGAGGCCCTTTTTAATGCAGGGCTCATTTACGCCCATCCTGGGTATCCCAAAAGGGACTATCAGAAATCCCTTGATCACTTCAAAAGATTGGTGAAGGTCTTTCCTCAGAGCCCTTTTGCTGGGCAGGCTAAAATATGGATAGGGATACTTCAGGAGAATGAAAGATTAAAGAGAGAAATTGAAGAGTTGAACAAAACTATAAATAAATCGAAGCAAGTGGACATAGAGATAGACGAAAAAAAGAAGGAGCTTTCAAAATGACGACGCTGTCTTCAAGAAAGATATTGGTGGTGGACGATGATGGTAACTTTTTAAAGCTGATCAGGATGAGGCTTGAGCTGGCAGCCTATGAGGTGGCCACCGTCATGAACGAAGACGAAGCAATAGCCAAAGCCAGGGATGAGACGTTCGCCCTTTCTATTATTGACCTCAAGCTCGTCCATAGAGATGGAATCTCTCTGATGGAAGAGATGCAATCCATCAATCCCTATATGCCCATCATCATCCTGACTGCCCACGGTAGTATTGAAAGCGCTGTGGAGGCTACGAAGAAGGGGGCTTTTAACTTTCTTAACAAGCCCTTTGATCCTGAGGAGCTGCTATTACAAGTAGAAAAGGCAATGGAGAATCAGAGGCTTATCTCTGAGGTAAAAAGGCTCAGCGGGCTCTTAAAAGAAAGATATGATTTCCAGAACATTATTGCAAGAAGTGAAAAGATGCGTAAGGTGTTAGAGTTGGTATCCCGTATTGCTAGGACGGACTCCACCATTTACATCTCCGGAGAAAGCGGCACGGGCAAGGAGGTGATCGCAAAGGCAATCCATCTTGCCAGTGAAAGAAGAGATAGACCCTTTGTGGATATCAATTGTGCTGCTATCCCCGAAACCCTCTTGGAGAGTGAACTCTTCGGCCACGAAAGGGGGGCATTTACCGATGCCAAAAGGAGCTACCAAGGGCTATTTGCCCGGTCCCATCAGGGAACCATCTTCCTGGATGAGATCGGAGACATGTCCCTCTCCATTCAGGCAAAACTCCTCAGGGTACTCCAAGAAAAGAAATTCTATCCATTAGGGAGTGGAAAGCCAGTGGAGGTGGATGTGAGGGTGATTGTGGCCACCAATAGGGACCTGGAAGCCAAGGTGAAAAATGGTTCCTTCCGTGAAGACCTCTTCTACAGGATCCATGTCGTCCCGATCGACCTTCCACCTTTAAAGGAAAGGAAAGAAGATATCCCCCTTCTGGCGGAGCATTTTTTGAGCAAAATCAGCCAGAGGATGAAAAAAGACATGAAAGGCATCTCGGCCATGGCTATGCAGAAACTCATGCTTTATGACTGGCCTGGAAATGTGCGGGAACTTGAGAATACCATTGAGCACGCAGTGGCCATAACCCAGCATGATGTCATCAGTGAAGAGATTGTTCTCTCCACAAAGGATCTACCTAGGAAATCGTTAAAACCCTTTAAAGAAGCAGTGGAAGAGTTTAAAAGGGGATATGTTGTTCGCCTCCTTGAATTCACTAAAGGCAATGTAAGTAAGGCAGCGGAACTGGCAGGAAAATACCGGGCCGATTTTTACGGTCTTGTCAAAAAACATAACCTCAAACCGGAGGATTTTAAAAACTTCGATAAAGAAAAGTAATCCTAGACCATATCCGCACTTGGTATTGGAAATTCTATACACTTCGCGATATCTTCAGTATATGATAATCTATACAGAAAGATTCCTTTTAAAGGAAACCCGCCAAAGCACTAATTAATAATTTCTCTTTAAATATCAAACCGTTTCTAAACTCCGCCTCGGTCTGGCACGCCATTTGCCCTTCTCACCACCGAGCAGTTGCCCTTCTGAAAGAAGGGAGCTGAACAGGTCAAAGGCACTGTCTCAAAAATTGAAGGCAATAAGCTGACCGTTTCCCAGAATACGGTCACTCCTTATATTTCCATGCCCAAGCTCAACGGACATGGGCGACATAGAAAAAAAGGACGAGGGCGTTAAGATCGTACAGGACCAAAAAATCCTGCAGCAGATATTCAATTCCTTGCCAGACTCCGGAAGGGATCAGATCGACGTGGTGATGATAGGGAAGATCAGTAATGTGGAGAATCAAAGCTTTGGGTTCATGAGGTTCCTTAATGAGCTTCCGATGCCCCGTATGCAGTCACTCAGAAACGAAGCCATTAGAATCGCAAGAAATTTTCTGAGGTCGGACGAAAAGACAGCAAAATTTTTGGGGATTGGCAGAACAACCTTATCTCCCAGCTACAAGCTGGGCAAAACATCATCAAAGGGGGATGAACCATGAAAAAGATCGCTTTTGCTTTGTTGGCTGCGGCTCTGGTTTTTCTTTCAACCGTCGGCCTCGGTGCAACCATCAATCTGAAGACGACCTGGACGAACCCGACCACGAACACGGACGGGTCGCAGTTGACTGACCTTGCGGGTTTTAACCTGTATAGGACCGACGGCACGCGCACTAAAATCAACACGTCCCTCATTCCAGCAACAAGCGGGACGTCGTCATCTCCCTACTTGTTCACTGAGGCACCGACCGCAAGTTGCACGATGACGTTTGTTGTAACCGCCATGGACAGCGCCGGCACCGAGAGCGCCGATAGCAACACGGCAAGCTACGTCTACACGCCAGCTCCGGTGCCGCCGCCACCGGGAGAGACTCCATCTGCTCCGAGCAAGCTATTGATAATACTTCAGCCGTAAGGAGGTGAGAGAATGAAGAAGATAATCTTGGGTTTGTTTCTGGTGATGATCCTGTTTTCCGTTTCTTTTTCGCAGCCGGTTAAAGGGGCAAGGAATCTGGGGACGTTCTCTCATGGGGCAATATACAGCTACACTGAGGATAGCTACCCGGTTGTCCTGTATTACCAGGGATACACGAACACGGTGCTCGTCCTCTACCTCTCGACTTCCTCCTCCAATCCGAATCAAGTGACGTCGGAGATATATCTGTACAAGGCGGCCGGGGCGCCATATTGGGAGAGGATCTTCCAGACGGACACCTCAACGGAGACCCTTTACATGTATCCTGTTATCGGAAACCAACTGACGGTATGGATAAACCCATAACGGGATTTTGATGAAGAACAAAAAATCCAAACAAGAAGGTAACGTAAGATGAAGAAATTATGAGGGGATTTCTGGCTCTGCTGTTTTTGGGTGTGTTCTTTGCCGTGCCAGCCATGACCTGACGAGCATCATGGACTTCTTGCGCATGAGCCGGACGACGAATCTCAAGGCGCTGGCAACCATACGTCTCAGCTCGAGCGTGTCAGGAAGGTGCCTGGGGTTCAATCCGGAGGCACCTGTTAGAGGACGTACGCGTTGATCTCCTTATCCATCGCCCCTTCACCGACTCTTCTTCTCTTCATCGATGAAAATAAGCGGCAAGTACCACACACATAGCTGGAAAGGCAAATGTTTCCACGGCGATCAAGCCGCCGATGACAATGCTTGTCCTTTCTCCGGATCTTCCTGAACACTCCTTAACGATTCTTTCACCGTTTTTCTTCGAAATGTAGTAATAATATGCTCCGCCAAACAAGATAAAAATGACTGAGATAAAAATTATCGCCAAAGCTCCCCGGATTAACGGGGGAATGCGCACCACGGGAGCGGAGATTCCAAATAATCCGAGGAAGTAGAAGAATGCCGTCGTCGCCACCCAAGTCGCGGCACTCGCGTGTGCATCCTTTTTACTCGGCGTCTTCATGATAAAACGATAACAATAGTAGTAGTCTCGTTCAGTCAACGAACAACGCTTCATAGAAAAAAACCTCTTTGAGAGTCTACTAAATTTTTACGGAGGAATCAACGAATTTAAGGCGGCAAAATTCTTACTATCCAAAATGATTATCTGTTTACATTAGGTCACTTTCCACTCTCCTCAAATGAAAACCACCCTGATGAATAGGTCTATTGATGCTTGGCACCGCCATTGGGTATATAGGAAGGCGTTATAGAGAGGGAGGGAGGGAGGATGGGAGGCATTGGATGTGACCAAATCGTGATGAAATTAATTTAAAAGGACTGGGAGGAGGAGAATTAGGATTTGGATGTTGGGAGTAGTGTTGGGAATAAAACCAAAAAAAAAGAAAAAATCAAGAACTTATTCGATAATGTAAGTCATTGATTTTGTTATCTGGCGTCCCCAGGGGGATTCGAACCCCCGTTGCCGACGTGAAAGGCCGGTGTCCTTGGCCGACTAGACGATGGGGACCCTTCAACAAAAAACGCTAAGCGCTTAGCGCTCTGCGCATAGCGATGAGATGGTGGGCCGTGCGGGACTCGAACCCACGACTCTCTGCTTAAAAGGCAGATACTCTACCTCCTGAGTTAACGGCCCCTCTTGTTTCAAGGTAAGAAAAACCTGCTGAGCTGTCAAGCAAAATTTAAAGAGATTTCTGAAAAAACCAGAAATCTCTGATTACACGCCTGTCCTGCCGGTAGGCAGGGATTATAAAACGATTACACCGATTAGACATACATATGAAAATCTGTGCAATCCTTATTGGAAATCTGTGTAACCAGGAGAGCGAAAGGTTGTTTCCCAAAGCTCTCTTTAGAAGGGGTTTCTCACCCTTACCGTTTCACTTCTCTCCGAGCCGACGGAAATCATCGCCAGTCTTGTGCCGATCAATTTCTCAATTCTCTTGAGATACCGCCTCGCGTCAGGAGGAAGGTCCTTAGCGTCTCTCGCCCCCTTGATTTCGGTCTTCCAGCCCTTCAACTCTTCATAGACGGGCTCAGCGCGTTTCAATAGTTCGAGGTTGGCAGGGACGTGGTGAAAAACCTTTCCGTCCGCGCGATACCCCACACAGATCTTAATCGTATCGAAATCGTTCAAGACATCCAACTTGGTGATGACCATCTCACGGATTCCGTTCAACCGGATGGAATGGTTGACCACGACGGCGTCGAACCAGCCACATCTCCTCGGTCTCCCCGTGGTTGCCCCATATTCCCCGCCTTTTTGGCGAATCTTCTCTCCCAGCTCATCTTGAAGCTCCGTGGGAAACGGGCCCTCACCGACCCGGGTGGTATACGCTTTGGCCACCCCGATCACAGACTTGATCATTGTAGGACCGATCCCCGAACCCAGACAGGCGTTCCCTGCCAGCGTATTCGAGGCCGTGACATACGGATAGGTCCCATGATCCACGTCCAACAAGGCTCCCTGCGCCCCTTCGAAGAGGACATGTTTCCCTTTTTTTATTTCTTCGTGAAGGATGAGGGAGGTATTCTTCACATACTTTTCAAGCCGATTCTTATACTGAAGATATTCATCGAAAATTTCCGAGAACTCGAAGCCTTTCTCATTCAATACCTGAGTTAAGTAGGCATTTTTCCGGATCAGGTTTGCTTCTAACTTTTCCCGGAATACCCTTTCATCCAGGAGATCAACCGCCCGGATCCCGCAGCGGGCCACCTTATCCTCGTACGCAGGACCGATTCCCCGTCCGGTGGTGCCAATTTTGAATGTCTTCTCTCTGGCGGCATCGATCCTCCGATGATACGGAAGGATCAGGTGCGTTTCTTCGCTGATCATCAATTGAGAGTCATTCTTTAGATAGCCTCTCTTCTTTATCTCATCCATCTCCTGAATCAATACGGCCGGGTCCAACACCACCCCGCTGCCGATAATGCATTTTTTATTTTTATAAAGGATACCGGAAGGGACGAGATGAAAGACAAACTTCTCTCCCTTTAAAACGATCGTATGCCCCGCATTGCTCCCCCCCTGGAACCTCACGACGAGGTCGGCATACCGGGTCAACAAATCGACAATCTTCCCTTTTCCTTCATCTCCCCATTGAGCTCCGACAATAACGATGTTGGCCATTCTGAATGAACCCTCCGCTTAGTTAATACTCGACCCATAATTGAATAGACATCGGATTAACCCACCCCCACCCTTTCCCTCCCCCTGAAGGGGACGGAAGCTGTTCTATCCCTCCTCCTGATGGGGGAAAATTACTATCCTCCTCCCCCTTCAAGGGGGAGTTAGGAGGGGGATGGGGATTTGCCATAGCAGGATAATTATGCTTTCTTAATTATAGCCTCAAATTAGAGCTGAATTTGACGAACCGAGATAATGTTCGGCAGCCTCAAAATATCGCCCACCATTCCCGCTGGCAGAGGGACGTCCAGGTGGAGCAGTGAGATCGCCTTGCCGCCCATTTGATCCCGTCCAAATTGCATCGTCGCAATATTGATGTTCCGGCTTCCCAGGGCATTCCCGATATTCCCGATCACCCCGGGTTTGTCATAATTGTTCACCAGCAGGATATGCCCCTCCGGAATGGCTTCGATGAAAAAATCGTTCAGCTTGACGATGCGCAGTTCTTTCCTTCCGAAGAGGGTCCCTGCAATATAGTTTGGCTCCATCTTCGACCGGGCCGTGATGGCAATGAGACTCGCATAATCTTCTGTCACAGCCCGGGTGGACTCCGTGACTTTTATCCCTCTTTCCTTGGCCATGACCGGCGCGTTGACAAAGTTGACCGTTTCGCCCACAAAAGGCGTCAGGAGGCCCTTCAGGACCGAGATGGTGATCGGTTTCGTCCCGTACTCCACGACCTCGCCGTAATATTCGATCAGAACCTCCTCGATGGCGTAATTTGAAATTTGTCCCAGAAAGCTTCCCAACTGCTCCCCGAGCCGGAGATAGGGCCTCAAGAAAGGAAGAATATCCGGACTAACAGCGGGCATATTCACCGCATTCCTCGCTTCGCCCGAAGTCAAAAAATCGACGACCTGCTGCGCAATGGCAATGGACACATTCTCCTGGGCCTCCTCGGTGGCAGCTCCCAAGTGGGGGGTACTGATCACCCCTTCCAATTCCAGCAGAGGGTTCCCGATGGAGGGTTCCTTCTCAAAAACATCTAAGGCGGCTCCCGCCACCTTCCCCTCCTGAAGGGCCTCGTGTAGGTCCTTCTCGTTGATGATTCCTCCCCGGGCACAATTGACCAGAATCACACCTTTCTTCATTTTTGAAAAAGCTTTCTTGTCGATGAGATTCCGTGTTTCATCGGTCAACGGCGTGTGGATGCTGATGAAGTCAGAACGTTCCAGAAGTTCATCGAGCGATACCATGTCAACCCCTTTCTTCTCCGCCACCTCTTTTGAAAGATAGGGGTCGTAACCGATGACCTTCATCTTCAAACCCCTGGCACGATCGGCGACAATCGTCCCGATGACCCCGATGCCGATCAGGCCGAGGGTCTTGGTATAGAGCTCCACTCCCATGAACTTTTTCTTCTCCCACTTACCCGCCTTCATCGAGGCCGTCGCCTGGGGAATCTTCCTCGAAATGGAAAGGATCATGGCGATCGTGTGCTCCGCCGCGGCAATGGCATTTTCCTGGGGAGTATTCATCACCACGACGCCCTTCTTCGTTGCCGCGGGGAGATCGACATTGTCCAATCCAATCCCTGCCCTTCCGATCACTTTCAACCGTCTCCCCGCCTCGATCAGATCCGCCTTTAGTTTTGTCTCGCTTCGGATAATAATCGCATCATACTCCGGCATAATTTTTATCAACTCTTCCGGAGAAAGGCCCGGCTTAAGATCATATTTCAGGTTCTTCGCGCTTCCTAATATCTCCAACCCTTTGCTCGATAAAGGGTCGCTGACTAAAACTCTTTTTATTTCCTCCATCTCATATCCCCTCAGGTCGCCCGATCCCTCTTTATTTCATCAAGATCTCTTCCGCGGCCTTCACGCCTGTCCCGAGTTCAAATGGATAACCCATCTCCTTCAAAAGCATCTCCAGGGCTGAAATGACCATCACCATGTCCAGCCGCTCGTAATATCCCAGATGGGCAATTCGAATAATCTTGCCCTTGGCTTGATCCTGACCTCCCGCCACGGTAATTCCGAACTTGTCGAAAAACAGATTCTTCAATTTGCCACCCTGTATGCCCTCCGGAACTTTGACGGCCGTGACCGCATTGCTCGGTGAATCAGGGGCATAGAGCTCAAGGCCTATTGCCTTTGCCGCGGCACGGGTCGCCTCTGCCAATTTTTCGTGGCGTCGAAATACTGCCTCTAAACCCTCCTTTCGAATCAGATGGAGCGACTCCTTCAATCCCACGAACAAAGAGATGGCCGGGGTGAAAGAATTCTGATTCTTCTGGGCGGATTTCAACTCTTTCTTGAAATCGAAATAAAACTTGGGCAAGTTTGATCGTTCCACAAACTTCCATGCCCTATCGCTTAGAGCAGCGAAGGAAAGCCCGGGAGGAAGCATCAACGCCTTTTGAGAGCCGCTGATCAGCACATCGATCCCCCACGCGTCCATCGGGAGATCAAAGACACCGATTCCCGTAATGGCGTCGACGACGAGCACGGTCTCCTCATATTTTTTTACGATCTCCGCGATCTCGCGGATAGGATGTCTCGCGCCCGTCGAGGTTTCGCTTGCCTGGGTGTAGACCCCTCGGATCGAGGGGTTCGATGCCAATGCCTTTTGAACCTGCTTTGGATCGACCGCCTTTCCCCATTCGACGTCGATGGGAACAAACTCAATTCCGTACGCCTTGCATATCTCTCCCCATCTTTCGCCAAACTTTCCCCCCCGGACCACCAGCGCCTTATCCCCTTTGGAGAGGATGTTAGAGACCGCTCCTTCCATGGCACCCGTCCCGGAGGAGGTAAAGACCAAAACCTCATTTTTCGTCTGAAAAAGATACTTCAACCCCTCCCTGATTTCAGCAAGGAGCCTCTCGAACTCCGGCTCCCGGTGGTGCATGATCGGCTCTGCCATCTTCAAAAGGACCTCCGGCGGAAGCATGGTCGGTCCCGGCGAGAATAAATATTTCTTTTCCATAGCAAGCTCCTTCAAATGAGAAAAACCTTATAATATTATTTTATATTTATCCCTATGTCAATATGCCCTGCTTTTTCCAATCAGCAATCGAGTTATGATCGTCATAACAACAATTTATAAAACGGAGTCTCACGGTTTCAGCCATTCGGGGAACCCGTGAGATCCCCAAAAACCGCAGCCGCACCCTTCAGGCAGCGAGCTCGCAGGCCGAAGCCCACTAAATCACTTTTTCAGCTTCCTGTTAAAAGGTCAAAGGGGTTGACTTTTGCGAGATTATTTCCTAATTTTTGGTAAGGCACTTCAAGCAGGTATGCCAAATGGATCAACTGGTGACAAAAACATTGGCTGAGATTTATCTCAAACAGGGTCATCTCCAGGAGGCCTACGAAATTTATAAGACCCTTGCCGAAAAAGATCCATTTGACCCGGGCATACAGAGGAGGATAGAAGAATTGAGCGAGGCATTGAACCCCTCCCCTCCTCCTGGCTTCCCCTATCCTCTTTCCAGAGAAGAAAAGATACGCCATCTCGAAAAATGGCTGGCCAATATTCGGAAACGGAGACAAAATTGACAGACCGTTCGTTTTATGAGAACCGGCAGGAAATTTCCCGGAAGATTTTGGATTCCCATCATTTGGACGGGATCCTCTTCGTCAGTCTCGAAAATATTCGCTACCTTTGCGGTTTTACCGGAAGCGATGGCGCCTTGGTCCTCACTCGAAAAGAATCCTTCTTTTTGACGGATTCCCGATACTGGACACAGGCAGATGAAGAGGTGAAGGGCTCCCAGATCGTCCACTATAAGAAGAAAATGGAAGGGATTTTTTCCCTTTTATCTGACTTAAGATTGAAGAGGATAGGGTTTGAATCTGCCGCCCTCTCTTTTTCAGCCTTTCAATTCCTGTCGGAAAAGTTGGGCGCCGGGGCGAAGCTCGTCCCGCTGGAAGACGAAATAAAAAACCTTCGGGCAGTAAAAGACGCCCATGAACTTACTCTCATCCGGAAGGCCATTGACATCTCCTCGAACGCCTTTTTCCATGTCACGGAGATACTAAAAGAAGGTGTTGTGGAGCGAGAGGTTGCTCTGGAGATGGAATGCTTCATGAAACGAACTGGCGCGGATGCCCTTGGCTTTGATATCATCATTGCCTCTGGAAAACGATCCGCACTGCCTCATGGAAAGGCGAGCGGTAAACGAATCGAAAAAGGAGATTTCATCCTGATCGATTTTGGCTCGGGATTTCAGGGCTACCATTCCGACCAGACACGCACGGTGATCTGTGGCAGCCCCTCCTCAGAACAGCAAAAGGTCTATCAGATCGTCAAAGAAGCTCACGATAAGGCGATTGAGAAGGTTCGGCCAGGCATCCCCGCTGGCGAAGTGGATGGAGCGGCAAGGGATCACATTCGAAGCAAGGGATACGGGGAATATTTTGGTCACGGGACAGGCCACGGTATAGGCCTCGCTGTCCATGAGGACCCTGCCATCAATAGTGAAAACAAGGGACCGGTTCAGGAAGGGATGGTTTTCACGATAGAACCCGGCATTTATCTACCCGATCGAGGAGGAGTTCGAATCGAAGATATGGTCCTCGTGACCGCTCATGGGGCAGAAACATTAACCTATCTTCCTACCGAGATGAAGGTGATTTAAAAATCTCTTGACAACGGCCAGGGGTTTCTTATATTTTGAACATGAATCATTGATCATTCGACCCGTCATCGTGCGGGCATAGCTCAGCTGGTAGAGCATCGGCTTCCCAAGCCGAGGGTCGCGGGTTCGATCCCCGTTGCCCGCTCCAATTTTTTTGCGTGATTTTGTGCTTGCTTTTTAGAAACTTTTTTGTATACTTAGTATTTAAACCATTCCACAAGGAGGAGGAAAGAGTATGGCAGGCAAGAAACCACTTACGAAGGGTCAGGTCATTTCGAAGTTTGCGGAGGAGTTTGCAAGCGTTGAGAAGTTTACCAAAAAGGCTGCTGCTGCCGTCATTGATAGGATGGCATCGTTAGCGATCGCCGAGACCAAAAGGGTTGGAGCTTTCACCTTTCCTGGGATCGGCAAGCTTGTCCTTGTGAAGCGGAAGGCACGCGTGGGGAGAAATCCGGCGACGGGTGAGGCGATTAATATCCCGGCCAAGACCGTGGTGAAGATGCGTGTCGCAAAGGCTTGCAAGGAAGCGATCGTTCCACCGAAGAAATAATTAGCTTCAGCTTGACGCAAATGAGTTTCGTTGAGGACCTTTCGCAATGAAAGGATTTGGATATCTACAGGTTGTAGATATCCAAATCCCCATGATGAATTGTTGCAGCGGGGAGGAGCATCTTTCCCCGCTGCAAACGTTTCTATCGGGAAGGTTCTTTGACTTTTCCGTCGATTTTAAGGGAGAGCGTACGATAGCGGTCCCGCCGTTCGACTTCTGCCGCATGCCTGTCCATCTTCAATCATTCCCGGCACACGGTATCGCGCTCGAGACCTTCACTCATAGATGAGATCAAAAAGTTTGTTAGCCAGCTCCTGATTCAGGACTCTAAGAATTTTATATTCCTCGATGGCGGATCCCCTGTCCCCAAGCCTCAAGTAAGACATCCCCAAGTTGAGATGGGCTTCAGCCAGAGAAGGCTTCAATCGGATCGCTTGCTTATAAGATACGATCGCCTCTTCCACTCGGCCTGTGTGAAAATAGGCTGCCCCCAAATCTAAATGTGCTTCTGCATGATCAAATTTGATGCGAATCGCCTCTTTGTAGGAATCGACGGCTTCTTCATATTTTTTCAGAGCCGCGTAGCTACTTCCAAGATTATAATGAGCCACAGCAAAGTCAGGTCTGAGGCGGATGGCCTCCTTACAGGATTGGATAGCCTCCTGATACCGCCCCAGTCTTTGATAAGACCATCCCAGATTGTTATGAGATTCGGCGAGATCGGGTTTGAGCCGGATGGACCATTTGCACGATTCAATCGCATCATCGTAGCGACCGACCATTCCATAAGCGACGCACAAATTATTATGAAAGTCCGCATCCTTGGGGTTGATGCGAATGGCTTGTTGGTAAGGCCCGATGGCCTCTCTGTACTGCCCGGTTCTGGCCAAACAATACCCGGCCTGGAAATAGGCCTGGGCATGCTCCGGGTTTCTCTTGATCGTCTCAGCAAAATAGGAGAGAGCCTTGCCGTAATCTTCTGCCCAGACATAATGGAGTCCCGTGGCATAGAGTTTTTCTGCCGAGGCGAGCCTGTCTTTTGCTCTCGCCTCTTCGCGCTCTGAAAGGGTTTCCTCCTTCCCCATGGTCAATCTCGCTATTCTCTCACCGGGAATGGCGAAGTTGAGGTTCTGCCCCGCGACCACAAAAAAAGTTGCAATTCCGACCACCTCTCCTTTCATGTTCAGCACCGGGCTGCCACTGGACCCAGGAGATATGGGAGCCGTCAGCTGAACGATTTTCCCAAATCCGGGGATCTCTCTCACGGCAGAGACAATTCCATCCGAGACCGTTTTATCAAATCCGAGGGGTGTTCCGATGACGATGACTCTCTCTCCCACCTCAGGGAGTTTGGTGGTGACGGGTAAAGGCCGTACCGTTTCTTTTGAAATATCCAAGGAAACTCGGATTAAATCGCCTTCCTTGTCCTCGGCCAGAACCTTTTTAATAGGGTATTCTTTCCCATCGGTCGTCCGAATGGATGCCTGATTGGTCTCCTCCAGGACATGAGAGTTTGTGATGACATCTCCTTCTTTATCGATAAAAAAACCACTCCCTTGACCGATCATATTCCCCTCCTGATCGTAGGTCACAATGACGACGATGGAGGGTTCCACTCTTTTTATTAGAGCGGGCAGGTTTTCTTGACCCACGGCCGGAGAAACGACGAAAATAAGAAAAAGGAATGCACCGATAAGACTGCAGGACTTTGACATATCCCTCCTCGATGGCGGAACTTTTCAGAAGATTTAGAAATCCTCACTGAATGAAAAGGGAATGGAACCTCGGCCCCTCTATTCATTCTCTTGGCAATGGTCTCTCCGTCGCGAGTCACCAAACGTTAACGCGACGATGGAGGTCCCCCTGCGACGGCGCCCTCTGCGAGAAATGGGCTCCTTGGAAGAAAAGGACAGGGGAGACGGAATAATAGGACTTCATTTGATTATTTTCTTGAGGGCTCTGATGAATCTGCGGTTGTCCTCCATCCTCCCAATGGTCACCCTGGCAAACGTGGGATAGCCCCATATCTTTCCCGGTCGAATGATGATCCCTTCCCTTAGAAAACCCCGAAAAACCTCTTCCGAGTCTTTTTCAAAATCGACCAAGATGAAGTTGGCCTGGCTGGGAACATAGGAGAGTCCCATCCTGTCCAGTTCTTTGTAGAGATACCTCTTGCCTTGGTACACCGATTGAATCGACCTGACGGCGTGATCCTCATCTTCTAATGCAGCCACCGCAGCTACCTGGGCCAGCCGATGGACGGGAAAAGGGTCCCTCACCTGATAAAGACAATCCACCAAGTCTTCCCTGCCTAAGGCATAACCAATCCTCAACCCTGCCAGTCCATAAACTTTTGAAAAGGTTCGAAGAACGATGACTTGTTCCCCTTCTTTGACATAGTCTAAGCCAGCCGGGTAAAATGCATTTTCTACAAAATCCCCGTACGCTTCATCCAACACCACGACAGCACTCCCTGGAAGATGGGAGATGAAATAGTTGAACGCCTCGAGGGAGATGGTGGTCCCCGTTGGATTATTCGGGTTGCAGATAAAGACCAATTTGGTCTTTCGATTGACCTTCTTCAACATGGCATCCAGATCGTGGGTAAAGTCTTTCAGCTTTACTTTGACCGGCTTTCCGCCCATGATCTGGGTCACATTGGCATAGACTGAAAAAGTGGGATCGGCCATCAGCACCTCATCCCCTTCGTTCACAAAGGCGTTCGCAATCATGAGAATCACATTATCGGCGCCGTTGGAGATGACGATCATTCTTTCTGGAATCGCAAACTTGTCGGCCAGGGCCCTTCTTAAAACGGTACAAGCGCCTTCCGGATAAAGATTGATTTTAGGAAGTTCCTTCCGGATGGCGATCAACGCCTTTGGAGAAGGACCGAGTAGATTCTCGTTTGAGGCAAGTTTCGTCCACCGTTTCGCTTCGAACTCGTCTTGAACCTCCTCAATCGATTTCCCGGGAATATAGGAAATGATATTAAAGATCCCCTTTCTTGCCAGCTTTGCTATCTTCATTTTATCTCCCTTTGATTATAACCGAAATTTTTAAAATAAAGTGGGAATACTTGTCAACGAAATATTAGCAGGCAAGAGTTTCAGGCGCGTGTGGGAATAAGGAAGGTCAAAGGAAAGCAGAAAAAGTTGAAACGTCGTTGACTACCCCGCATTCATTTTGGGGTCTTGGACGCTGTCGAAGCGTCAAGAGAAGAATCATTCCTTTCCGGATTCCATGGTCTCAGCGACCACATTCAGAATTTGAGCGAAATCGAAGGGTTTGGAGATAAAAAAATCGAGACCACATTCCTCCATTTTGCTTCGATTCCTTTCATTCCCCCATCCCGTAATCATTCCTACAGGTGTGTGAGGGCTGATCTCCTTAATCATCCTGCATACCTCCCAACCCGACATGCCAGGCATTCCTAAATCGGTGAGGACAACATCGAATTCTCCCTCCTTAAAGAGCTGAACACCCTTTCCTCCATTCTCTGCCAGGGTCACCTGATGGTCAGCTTGAGCCAGAGTCCGAGAAAGGACACTTCGGACGAATTCATCGTCGTCGATCACCAGGATCCGGGCTCTTCTTCCCTTTTTGATAGGTTGCGAATCGACGGCTTCTTCTTTTTCATCCTCGCCAATGGGCAGGGTGATGGTGAAGGCGGTTCCTTGCCCGACTTTGCTTTCAACTTCGATTTCTCCTCCAAATCTTTTGACGATTCCATAAGACATACTTAACCCTAACCCTGTGTTGGTAAATGGCTTCGTTGTAAAAAAGGGCTCAAAGATTCTCTCTTTCGTCTCTTCCGCGATCCCAACTCCTGTATCTGAAATCTGGATAAAGACATCCTTTCCTTCCCTGGACGTACGAATTTCGATTTTCCCCCCATCATGCATTGCCTCAATCGCATTGAAAATCATGTTGGTGATGACTTCCCTTAACTCAGAGGCACTCCCCGAAGCAAGAGGGATGTCTTCGAGATTAGAAACCATTTCAATCTGGATGCCTCTGCTCTGGGCCTCGTCTTTCCATTTGGGTTTGGTAATTTCAATTGAATCTTTAACGATAGCGTTGACGTCGACCTTGAAAAGTTCCTGAGGGATCCGTTTCCTCGTGAACTCCTGAAGTCTTCGTACGGTCTGACTGCTATCCTTGGCCACCTTTTCGATGATCTTCAACGTCTCCTTTAACTCTTCATCTCGAACGGTATAAAGTAAAAGTTGAGTATTTCCAAGGATAGCCGCTAAGGCATTGTTGAAATCGTGGGCAACCCCGCTCGCCATCTCTCCGACCGCCCGGAGCTTCTCGGCTTGGAACAATTGCTCCTCGATCCTTTTCTTATCGGTGATGTCTCGTATGATTCCTCTAAACCCTATCGGTTTGTCCCAGGCATCTTTTCGTAACGATGCAGAGGCTTCGATGTATCTCTTCGTCCCGTCTTTTCTTATGATCTCCCAATCGTGTTCTCTACAGGGTTCCCCTGTTCGGTAGACCCTATTAAAAGCCTGATACACTCTCTTTGCGTTCTCTTGATCCGAGTACTGCCGGTTGTTCATGCCCATCAATTCCTCTCTGGAATACCCAAGGATTTGGCAAATGGAATCGTTGAAAAAAGTGAAGCTACCGGCAAGGTCTACTTCGTAATAACCCTCTTCGATGGTCTCGAGAATGGTTCGATATTTCTCCTCACTCTGGCGCAACGCTTCCTCTGCGCCTTTGCGCTCGGTGACATCCCGTATAATCCCTCTAAACCCCACCGCGTTACCGGATGCATCTTTTCGTAAGGATATAGAGGTCTCAACATGCCTTTTAGCCCCATCTTTTCTTACGATCTCGTAATCGAATACTCTGCCGGGTTTCCCCGTTCTGTAAACTTCATTAAAGGCTTGAAACAGTTTCCTCGTGGTCTCTTGATCCGTATACTGCCGGTCATTCATGTCCATCAATTCTTCTCTGGGGTACCCGAAGATTTGGCACATGGAGTCGTTGACAAAAGTGAAGTTACCGGCAAGGTCTACTTCGTAATAACCCTCTTCGATGCTTTTAAGGATGTTTCGGTATCTCTCCTCACTCAGGCGCAATGCCTCCTCTGCACGTTTGCGCTCTGTGACGTCCCGAGAAATACCCCGAAATCCGGTCGGTCTCCCTTCCGAGTCCCTTATAAGAGATACTGAAAACTCATCAAACGCTTTCGTCCCGCCCTTTTTGATAACTTCCAAATCTACTCCCTTAACCGGGTCCCCCGTTCTGTAGACACTATTAAAAGCTTGAAACACTTTCTTTGCGTTCTCTTTATCCATATACTGCCGGTTGTTCATTCCGGTCAATTCCTCTCTGGTGTATCCGAGATTTACGCACTCCGCATCATTAACGAAGGTAAAATTACCAGCAAGGTCGACCTCCAAATACCCGTCCTGGATGTTGTCAATAATGTTTCGGTATCTTTCCTCACTCCGACGCAGTGCCTCCTCTGCACGCTTGCGGTCAGTGATGTCTTGAACCATAGAAAGAACGCCCATAACGTTTCCATTGCCGTCTTTCAAAGGTGTGTTAGACCAGTCGCAAATGATGATGCGGCCATCTTTGGTGATATTCTCATTTAGGCTGTGGGCAGTGGTATCCCCATTAAGTAAACGTCGCCAAATAGCATCTATTGGGGGTTGCGCGGCTTTCGGCACAATGAAGTTATACGGATGTCTGCCAAGTGCCTCTTCTGCGGCGAAACCAAAAATTCTTTCCGCCGCAGGATACCACGATAAAACACGGAATTCGCGATCCCAAACAATGCACCCGATGGGCATACGGTTGATTTGGACCTGGAGACGAGCCTCGCTTTCTCGCAGCGCCTCCTCCGCGCGCTTGCGCTCGGTGACATCCCGGGAAACACCCCGAAATCCGACCGGTTTCCCCTCCGAATCCCTTATGAGAGATACCGACATCTCATAGATTCCCCTCGTCCTGTCTCTTCTTATAAGTTCCGCATCCAATACCTCAATCGGATTCCCCGTTTCATAGACTCTCTTGTAGAGCTGATAACTTCTTTCAGCGCCTGCCGCATCTTGATACTGCCGGTTATTCATCCCGATCAGTTCCTCTCTGGAGTATCCGAGCTGTCTGCAGACCGCGTCATTAACGAAGGTATAATTACCAGCAAGGTCAATCTCAAAATAGCCGTCGTAAATATTCTCAAGAATCGTCCGGTATCTCTCTTCGGATGTTTTTAGCTCCTCTTCCACCCTTTTCCGCTCGGAGATATCTTTGACGAGCCCCTCGTACCCAACCGTATTCCCGGGCACTTGAACAGGAAGGGTCAATTTCCTTGCTAAGAAAAAACTGAAGAGGATTCCAGCGATCAGGACAATCCCCTCAACCCCAATGAACGACGCCCTCAAATCCTGACGGTAGATGACACCGATGCTCAAACCTACGATGATCAGCGGGAGGATCGTTGAGAGCGTTAAAAGAACCATCCATTTCAATGTCAGACTATTTCCAATCTTTGTTGTCACGAGTCGATCTCACCTCTCAAGAACCGATATAGCTCCGATTGGAGGATTCTCCAACCCTTTCCGGCTTTAATCGCCTTGATTCTCCCTACACGAATATATTTGAGGAAGGTGGGTTTGGAGATCTTCAGATATTCAATCGCCTCATCCGTAGTCAGCACAGCATCTTTTTCCATTAAAGACATCGAATTGCCTCCATTTGTTTTGATTTTCGTGTATTTGTAGCAAAATACATGCCGAGAAGAAATGGAAGTTGTTCTGTTCTATAACAATTGGATTTCTAAGCTCTGTTTAAGTTTCCTTGAAGATGATTAATTTTAGCAGTAACCTGTTGGAAATGACAAATTGTCAGAATTGGAAAAATTGTTTCTAACCCTCTACTGCCAAGCTGCCAGGCCAGGTAAAGTTAAGACGACAGCTATTTAGGATGGGTTATGTTCAGGGAGTTTCGTATCAGAAGGCCAAATTAATAAAAATTCCACGGAGAAAAATGAGGAGGGGTATTACATTTTATATTTTCCGAAGTCTTCTGGCTTCATATTCTCAATAATGTTTTTAAGTTCGTCACCTCCCTCCTCCAGAAGGTTGGAGGCAAGGATCCCCATCTGCTTTGTCGCCTCAATGACCGACTCGGCTACAAAAATGGGAGCCTTCACCCTTACCGCCAGGGCGATCGCGTCACTGGGACGGCTATCCACCGTCAGCTCTTTACCATCTACGTTAAGGTAAAGATTGGCATAAAACGTATTTTCCTTTAAGTCGTAGATCACCACCCGCTTGACCGTTACCTGAAATGTATCCAAAATTTGTTTCATGAGGTCATGTGTCATGGGACGAAGCGTCATCACTCCTTCGAGACCTCTTGAGATGGCTTCTGCCTCAAAGACTCCGATCCATATCGGCAAAGCCTTTTGCCCCGCAAGGTCCACTAAGACAACGACCGGATTGGAGGCCTTGGGGTCCACGACGATACCCATCACTTTGACTTCCATCAAGCCCTTTTCCATATCCGTCCTTTTGAAAATTCAGGGGATGAACGAACCCTCTGGCCTAAAGGCGCTTTGAAAAGAGGTTTTGAAAATCAATCCTAATTTTAACCTGTGGGATGGGGATGTCAACCCCACCTCTTTTTTAATTGGGAGAATGGTTTACGGAGGGATAAAGCGTGGAGATCGAAATGTCCCTTTGCTCTTCGACAAAGAGATGGCGAAGGAAAAGACGAGCCGAATGAGAATAGAATTTAGAATCAACCTTTTCCCTGCTTATCGTTTTTAATGTTTTCGTTAGTCTATATCTTTCCACACGGCCTTTGAGAAAATTTCTCCACGGCGGACTATCCGACGCCGGTCCTTCGGGAAAATGAGTGTGACGGTGGTCCCTTTCTTCAAACGGCTCTCCACTCGAATGCTCCCTCCTTGTTCTTCCACCACTCTTTTGACGAAGGTTAATCCTAAACCCACTCGGTCCGGCCGTGTGGAAAAAAAAGGCTCAAATACTCGGTCGATGTTCTTTTTAGCAATTCCTTCCCCTTTATCAGAGACTGAAACCCCTATGTTTCCCCCATCTCCGAAAAGAGAAACCCTCACAGTCTCCGCCTTTTTTCCCATCGGTAGCCGTCCAACTGCTTCAAGGCTGTTTTCCAGGATATAAGAAATGGCCTTCGCGATCAAACCCCTGTCCATGAAGCAATCTCCTTCCCCTTCTAAAGCCCTGGTTTCCAGATTGATGGAGACGCCTTTTTCCGTGGCTTCCTTTGAAAATGTCCGTAGAACGGCCTCAACTACCTCTTCGATTTTTTCCTTTCGAAAAGTAGGCTTCGGTATCAGGATATACTCCTCCAGCCTTCGAATCATGGTTTCGAGCCTTTTCGTCTCGTGAAGAATTTGATGAAGATAGGATTTGCCTTTGGGTGAGGCAGTGGATGTCTTGACAAGGCGTTGTGTATATCCTCCAATAGCAGCAACGGGATTCCGAATCTGATGGGAAATTCCCTCCAGCATCATGCCAAGGCTCGCCCGGCGCTCCATCTCCAATCTTTCCTTCTCCAGCATCTTCAGTCGTTGAATCTCTTGAAAACAAAATGAGAGGAAGACCTCCCCCTCCTCTTTAAACGTGGCGGTGTAGAGGTGAACGAAAACCCTCGTCCCATTCTTCCGCCTCAAAAGTGCCTCCCCGTCAAAACCATTTTCGTAAAGCGCGAGGTAGATGATGTTAGGGACGAAAGAGACGAGGTCCTCTTCCAAGAACAAGATCCTAATTCGTTTCCCCTCCATCTCTTCCTTCGAATAACCGAAGAGGTGCTCGGTATACCGGTTGGTGTAAAGGATTTTGGAGTGAGCGTCGGTGAGGATAAAACCCACTTGGACCCAATCGAGGAAATGGTGTCTGTCCTTTAAAATCTCAATCATCCACAACTCCCATCGACTTCTTCAAAGGGTCTCCCTCTCATCGCTGGGGTAGAAAAGACCTTCTTTCGGCATAACTATTTGGAACGATCCCATTTTATTTCATTGTGTTCGAAAGTCAAGTCCTGAAACCATTCGGTGATTAACGACCTACCGATTTGGCGAGTATTTCTGTTATAATGTTATACGGTAAAAGGGCTTAATGGATATCAAAACAGAAGTGTTGATCGTCGGAGGCGGTGCGACCGGTGCCGGAATCTGCAGGGATTTGGCATTGAGAGGGATCCCTTGTGTTCTGATTGAAAAAGGAGACCTGGCTTCCGGTGCCTCGGGCCGAAATCACGGGCTTTTTCACAGCGGCGGAAGATATGCGGTCGCAGACCCCGAGGCCTCACGCGAATGCATCACCGAGAACGGGATTCTCAGAAAGATTGCTCCTCACTGTATCGAAGAGACAGACGGTTTTTTCGTCTCTCTCCCTGAGGACGGCCTCGCCTTCAGAGATAAATTTCTTCAAGCCTGCGAAAAGGTTGGAATTCAAACCACCCTCCTTAATCGAGACGAGGTTCTCTCGCTGGAGCCCGAACTCAATCCCAACCTTCTCAGCGCCGTGAAGGTGCCGGATGGGGCAATCGATCCCTTCACTCTTGTCTTAGAAAATGCCAGAGATGCGGAGCTACATGGTGTGAAAATTCTGCTTCATTCAGAAGTTACTTCTCTCATTCTGGATGGGGATAGGGTAAAGGGGGCAAAGACAAAAGATCGCATCCGAGGTGAGGAATATACCATTGAAGCTTCCTACTTCGTTAATGCCACCGGAGCCTGGGCAAATCAGATCCTGAAACTCGTCGGCCTTCGTATCGGCATGGCCCTCTCCAAGGGGTCAATGCTGATCACCAATACCAGGCTCAACCATGGCGTGATCAATCGCTGCCGCCCTCCTTCCGATGCAGATATCGTGGTCCCGAACGATACCGTATCCATTCTTGGAACCACTTCCATCCGTTTGGAAGACGTTGAACATTTCGAAGTCACTCCTGACGAGGTCTCTCTATTGGTTCAGGAGGGATCGAAGATGATCCCTGCCATCAGAGAGACCCGGTTCATCCGGGCCTATGCAGGCATCCGGCCGCTCTTTCTTTCTGAAGAAAAAGGGGATGATCGTGCTATCAGCCGGGGGTTCGTGCTGATTGACCATGCGAAGAGAGACGGGCTACAAAACCTGATTACCATTACGGGCGGCAAATTGGTGACCTACCGGTTGATGGCCGAGAGAACTTCTGATCTTATCTGCCAAAAGATGGGAAGGAATACGGCCTGTTCGACTCACTCGAACCCACTTCCCGGTGCGAGTAGGCCCGCCGGCTTGAGGGAACGATTCAAGCAATTCTCAGCAGCCCGAGGCGAGATCGTCTGCGACTGTGAACTGGTTCCAAGGAAGGAAGTCGAAGAGCTTTTGGGGACCGAGAAACTGAGAGACTTTCAAGACATCCTTCATCGGACACGTCTCGCCAAAGGGACGTGCCAGGGAGGTTTTTGTGTCTACCGCCTTTTGGGAGTCCTTCACGATTCAAAAATGCTTCAGGGAGATTCCAACAAAATATTGAAGGGTTTCCTCGAGGAGCGATGGAAGGGAATCCGTCCGATCCTCTGGGGGGCAGCTGTCAAAGAAGAAGAATTGATTGAATATATTTATAAGGGAATTTTCAATTTCTAGGTGCTAAGGAGTCGAGGGGTCGAGGATCCGAGTAAACATACTCCCTTGAACCCATGAACTCTTGAATCCTAGAACCCTTAAAGGTATAACCCATGCATTACGATCTCATCGTCATAGGAATGGGACTTTCAGGGCTGATGGCAGCTAAGACGGCTGCAGCCGACGGCCAGAAAGTCCTCATCGTTGGAAAGGGGATGGGTTCTCTCTGCCTCTTTTCAAACACGATCGATGTGTTGGGGCAATCTCCGACAGCGATGAAGATGACAGACGCCCTTTCCCAGTGGATCGAAGGCCATCCGTTGCATCCTTATTCCAAAGTCGGCCTAAAGAACGTTGAGGAAGCCCTCTCTTCTTTTCTTTCCCTCTTTCCGCTGCCTTATTCTTTTCAAACGATTGACAATAGGAACTGCCTCCTTCCGACGGGCGCAGGAACCCTTCGACCCACCTTTCTCATCCCCACCACTATGGTTGGGGGAATCTCAGTCGACGAGGGGCGCGAACTCATCGTCGGGTTTAAAGGCTTCAAGGATTTCTATGCGCATTATGTGGCGGACCAGCTAAGGTGTCGTGGGATCAACCTTGAACTTCCCGATCTCCTTTCCCAGGAGCCTACTGCCACTGCCCTGGCAAGGCTGATGGAGATGAAATCTTTTAGAGAAAACACAGGCAGAGAGATTAAAAAACAACTCCAGGGTGAAACCCGGATCGGTCTTCCTGCCATTATGGGGACACACGACCCCGCTCGGGTCAAGGATGATTTAGAGGGAATCATTGGCGCGAAGGTTTTTGAAATCCCGATCCTCCCTCCATCCATCCCGGGGATGAGAATCTTCAACCGATTTAAAGAATGGCTGATCCGGAAAGGTGTCACTTTTCTTTTAGGCTATTCCGTTTCAAAGGCAGCCCTGAAAGGGAAACGTTGCGAGAGGATTGAAGTACTTCACCCCCCTGTCATCACCTCCTACTCTGCCGACCGATATATCCTGGCCACCGGACGGTTTATCGGTGGAGGTTTGAAGGCCGATGATGAGAAGGTCGTCGAGCCGGTATTTAATTTACCCCTTTCTCAACCCCGATCGCGAGAAAATTGGTTTGGAGATTCTTTTTCCAGCGACCTTCCGCATCCAATTCACGGTGCCGGCATCTTAACCGATGCGTCCTTTCAGCCGGTTGACGCAGGTGGAAACATGATCTTAGAAAATGTATGGACGGCCGGCTCCATCTTAGCCCACCATCACTGTATCGACGAAAAATCGAGGGAAGGGATCGAAATTGCCACAGGATACGCCGCTGCGAAACATGCACTTGAAAAATAATGCATCGGGCAAGGGCAGAGGGGATAGCCGTATGAAAGCACCGAAATCCAAACACCAAATACCAAATAAACCCCAATGTTCCAAATTCAAATATCAAACCCATAATAGTTTTGGTCATTGAGAATCAGGAATTGAGATTTTTTTGGGATTTGTAGTTTGGAATTTGGAGTTTCAAATGATGAGGACAGTAGCCGCGGGCCTTAGCCCGCGTGAACATAACGCAACCTGAAGAGTGTGGCTATATGATATAGATTGGTATTTCACTTATGGAAAAACCATGGCCTAAGACCAATTCGGATGTTTGTATCCGCTGCGCCGCCTGCACGGCTGTCTGCCCGGTTTCGCGGGTTAGCCCGAAATTTCCGGGGCCGAAACAGGCGGGTCCGGGTGCTGAGCGATTTCGGACCCCGGGCGAGCCGTCTGTGGATCAATGGATTGACCTCTGCATCGGCTGTCATCTCTGTGACATGGCCTGCGCCTCCGGAGTAAACATCTCGGAGTTGAATCTCATCGCCAAGGCAAAGTACACAGATGAGAAGGGAAGACCCTTTCGCGACTGGCTCCTCACCCACACCTATCTTTTCAGCCCCCTAGGAAGTCTCTTCTCTCCTATCGCTAATCTTCTCCTGAAAAGCGGGACGATCAGATGGCTTGCGGATTCCTTGCTTAAGATTGACAGGCGAAGGAAACTCCCGCGTTATGAATCTCCAACGTTCAGGCAGTGGTTTAAGGCACACCATTTCAACAGCCATAAAAAGATGGCCTATTTTTACGGCTGCTATACCAATACGAACGAGGTCGATGTCGCCAAGGCCACCGTTGAAGTTCTCGAGGCCAACGGGTTCGAGGTCACCCTTCCATCCCAGCGATGTTGTGGCATCCCGATGCTCGGCAACGGGGATTTCAAAGGGGCAAGAAAGCTGGGATTATGGAATGTCCCTTCGCTTCTCAATTCTGTTCGCTCGGGTCTTGATATCGTATTCTCTTCGACCAGTTGCGGACACATGATCAAACACGAGTACAGCAATTTGTTAAACATCCCGGGATCGGAGGAAGTTGCACAACACACATTCGACATATTCGAGTTCTTGAGAAATTTGAAAGAAGGGGGAAATCTGAATACGGATTTCAGGAAATCTTCTCTTCGGGCGGCATATTTCGCCCCTTGCCATCTAAAGTCCCTCGGAATCGGTTTTCCGGCTTTCGACATCCTGCAGCTCATCCCGGGTTTCAAAGTGGACTATATTGCGGCAGACTGTTGCGGCCTGGGCGGGACCTTCGGTTTCAAGAAAGAAAAATACGAAATCTCGGAAGAGATCGGAAGAGATTTGGCAGAGGCGATTGATCGTCTAAAACCTGAGATCGTACTTTCCGACTGTGAGGGCTGTCGCATGCAAATCCGCCATCTCACCGGGCTGAAGGTTCTCCATCCCATCCAAATCTTAAGGGATGCAATGACACGGTGATTCTTCTCTCCGCGTCCCCGTGTCTCCGTGTCTTCCCATCACCCTATCAATAGGTTTTCAACATCCGCGATACTTTGAAAGACAAAGTCGGGTTGGAAGGAAGTGTGTTTGTATTCCTCGAGCGTCTTTTCGTCGGTGACACCCGTCAAAACAATGCCGGTAGCCATTCCCGAATCTTTCCCCATTCTGATATCGGTCTCCAGGCGGTCTCCAATGAGGATACAATTTTCAGGCATCAATCTCATCACTTCCAGCGCCGCTTGAATCATGATGGGAGAAGGTTTCCCGACAACGACCTCCACTTTCTTTTCTGTCACAGCTTCAATAGCGGCAATCATCCCCGCGCAATCTGGAACCTCCCCTCCTCCGACCGGACAAGTCCGATCGGGGTTGGTGGCGACGAAATGGGCTCCGAACCTCTTGATTGCCTGAAAGGAAATATTCAGCTTCCGGTAATCGAAGGTTCGATCAAAAGCGACGACGACGTAATCGATCTCCTGTGGCTCCTCAGTGATCGCGAAACCAGCCCCTTTCAATTCTTCGATAAATGGGGTTTCTCCTACGACAAAAAGCCTCGCCTGGGGAGCATTCTTTTTGAGATAATGCGTCATGACAAAGGTGGAATTGATCACCTCGTCAGGCTGTGTGGGAATACCCAGCCGCGTCAATTTTGAGGCATAATCGTCACGGGTCTGGAGAGGCTTATTGGAAAGGAAAACAACTTTCCTCCGGTTTTCCCGGAGCCGCCGGACCACTCTCTCTGCGCCGGGGATGAGTTGATCGCCTCGATAGATCGTCCCATCTAAGTCAAAAATAAATCCTTTAAACATTTCCCGCCACCCTTTCTCCTATCCTCTCTGGACGTAAAAGAGAATCTTTTGAACCAAATAGAAGCTTAACCCTGCCATCAACGCAGAGGCCGGGATAGTGATCAACCAGGCCAGCAGGATATTTTTCGCCACTCCCCACCGAACGGCTGAGATCCTCTGACCCGCTCCAACGCCCATGATGCTGGAGGACACGACGTGCGTCGTGGACACCGGACCTCCCACCAACGCCGCTCCTAAAATGACCATCGCCGAAGAAGTCTGAGCACAGAAAGCATGAACAGATCTCAACCGGTAAATTCCTGACCCCATGGTCCTGATGATTCGCCGTCCTCCGGTCGCTGTCCCAAAAGCGGTCGCTGCGCCGCAACTTGCGATCACCCACAGGGGAACATGAAAGCCAGTCGAAAACCCAAGGATGACAAAAGACAATGCGATCAAACCAATCGATTTCTGCACATCATTCGAACCATGGCTTAGGGCGAGGGCTACGGAAGAAGGAATCTGCATCCGGCTGAAGTAGTAATTTACCCTGGGGGTGGCATGCCGAAAGATATGGAGAGTCATCTTCAGAAATAACATCCCAAAAGTCAGGCCTATCAAAGGGGAAACTACAAGGGAAGCGACAACATAAAGGACTCCTCCCCACAGAATTTTGTGCGGCCCGTAAGCGACCAACACAGCTCCTACCATTCCTCCGATCAAGGCATGTGAAGAGCTCGAGGGGAAACTAAAGAGCCAGGTAATCAGGTTCCACAGAACCGCTCCAACGAGGGCAGCAACCAGAAAAGCAACGGAGACATTTAAAGCGTTTGGATCGTAAGCGGGAAGGCTGACAATATTTTCTCCTATTGTCTTAGCCACGGCGCTTCCTATGAAAAAGGGGGCAATAAATTCACAGGCCGCTGCCATCAGAAGGGCTTTTCTTGGTGAAATGGCCCTGGTCATAATAATCGTTGACACGACATTCGCCGCATCATGAAAACCATTGGAGAACGCAAAGAATAGGGTAAGAGAAATGACGATGATAGCAAGCCACATGATGCCGATACCTATTCCACTTTAGGTCTGGTCAGCTCCCGCTCTCAGGGCGGGACTTGGGGATCACGTTCCGGTTAAAATGGTTCCGTTTTTTTATTACATATACTACGATTGTTATTATTATCAATTTGAAGAAGTGTCAAGTGGAAATAGGGATATGAGACAAACCGAGGATTGACTTTCCTCACCAAATCGATTACATATACACTGAGTGCAGTCTCCGAGCTTTTTTCCTAAATCTTGCCCCTCATGTAACCTCTCTCCCTCTGAGGGGAGAACGTGGAGGGAGCGGGATACGGAAATTGGCCATTAGGGCATAGCTGGAAACGGCTATACCTCCCGCATTCGGAAAGGAGATGGATAATGAATTCCACGTGGCCAATACCTCAAACATGGGTATTGGCCTTTTTAATTTCCCCTCACCCATCTTCTTTCCCCCCAGGGAGGAGGGTGGGGGTGAGGGGGATTTGAAATGGCAAAAATGCTGCTCGACCCTTTCAGACGAAAAATAAACTACCTCCGGATCTCCATAACGGACCGATGCAATCTGAGATGCCGTTATTGTATGCCGGAAGAAGGAATTCCCCTGATACCTCACGAAGAAATTCTGACTTACGAGGAGATATTAAGGATAGTCCGTGTCTTTGCTACAGAAGGGATCTCTAAGGTAAGGTTAACCGGGGGAGAGCCGCTGGTCAGAAAAGGGATTGTGGATTTCCTCTTCCATTTGTCTCAGATTGAAGAAATAAGAGATTTGAGTCTTACTACAAATGGAATCCTTTTGAAAGAATTTGCTCATGACCTTAAAAAGGCCGGCTTAAAAAGGATCAACATCAGTCTGGATTCCTTGAGGAAAGAGAGATTCTGCCAAATTACTCGAAGGGATAATTATGACAGGGTGTGGGCAGGAATAGAAGAGGCGTCGAGAGTCGGGCTTTCCCCCATCAAAATCAATATGGTTGCCATCCAGGGGTTGAATGATGATGAAATCGAATCCTTTGCGACATTGACCCTCCATCTCCCTCTCATCATTCGGTATATCGAATATATGCCTTCAGGCAACGGGGAGGAGTGGAAAGAAAGTAACCTCTTAACCATTCCCCGGATCAAGGCCCGTCTTGAAAGTATTGGCAAGCTAATTCCAATTCCTTCGGACCGATGGGATGGTCCGGCAAAGAGATTCCGAATTGAAGGGGCTCTTGGAGAAATCGGATTGATCGGGGCGATAACCAGTCATTTCTGTGAGGATTGCAACCGCCTTCGACTGACCCCTGACGGCAAAATCCGAACTTGCCTCTTCTCTGATGAGGAGATTGATGTCAAGGAACTTCTGAGAACGGGGGGATCTGATCAGGATCTAAAGGAACGCCTTCTCGTCGCCCTCAGAAAAAAACCGCAGAGGCATTCCATCCACACACCGCAGTTTAAGAAATGTCAGAGGAATATGTCAGCGATCGGAGGATAAGGGGTAAAATTCAAATTTCAAGCACCAAATTCCAAACAATGAGCAAATCTCAATGACCGAAATTCGAATAAGGCGAATGGCGGTTTTGGTTAATTGGACGTTGGAAAATTGGAATTTGTTTGGAGCTTGGGATTTGGTTATTTGGATTTAATCTACCGTTGAATATTGCAGAGAGGGAGCAAAATGTCTAAGCTGACCCACTTCGACAAATCAGGCCGGGCTAAGATGGTCGATGTCAGTAAGAAGGCGGAGACTGTACGGGAAGCAATTGTTCGAGGGTCTGTCTTCATGAATCCAAAGACTTTCAAACAGATAATGTCAGGCAAGATTGCAAAGGGAGATGTTTTTGCCGTGGCCAAGGTTGCTGGAATCATGGCGGCGAAAAGAACCCCGGAAATCATTCCCATGTGCCACCCACTCAATCTCTCTCACGTAGAGATCAATTTTTATCCTTTTGAAAAAGAGAGTCGAGTCGATATTGAAGCCACGGTTAAGATTAAAGCCCGGACAGGCGTTGAGATGGAAGGATTCGCCGCTGTGGCCGCTGCCGGTCTCACCCTGTACGATATGTGCAAGGCCATTGACCGGGGAATGGTGATATCGGATATCCATCTCGTTAAGAAAACCGGGGGAAAAAGCGAAACCTACACCGCTAAGCGCAAAGCGCAGAGCGCATAGCGCCCAGTTATTAGCGCTTTATTGCCGGCGGTTCGAGATTTTTTATTTTTCGCCATGCGCTATGCGCTATGCCGGTTGGACGGCAGCAATTAAAGCAAAGTTCACCTTTAAGGGGTACAATGAAATGAAGGAAACCATGAAAGGCAGAGTTTTAGCCGTCAATATCAGCGAAAACAAAGGGACGAAGAAGACCAATGTCCATTCGTGTGCTCTATTGAGGGACTTCGGTTTAAAAGGGGATGCCCATGCAGGTCCCTGGCACCGGCAGGTCAGTCTTTTGGCAAATGAATCCATCGAGAAGATGAGGGAGAAGGGCCTAAAGGTTGGTTGCGGTGATTTTGCTGAAAATATTACCACGCAAGGTATCGATCTTGTTCACCTCCCCATTGGAACAGAAATTCGAATCGGAGATGCGGTCGTCCTCCGTGTCACTCAAATCGGAAAGGAATGCCATACGCGCTGTGCCATTTATTACCAGGCGGGGGATTGTGTGATGCCCAAGGAAGGGATCTTCGCGGAAGTGATCAGTGAAGGAGAAGTGAAAGTAGGAGATGAAATAATCACTGCTCAATAATCAATGGGCAATGACCAATGGTCAATGATCGATGAGGTGTTTATGTTTAAGGTAGCAATACTGACCATCAGTGATCGTGGCTCGAAAGGCGAACGGGAAGATTCGAGCGGCCCAATCATCAAGGAAATGATAAGGGACTTACCTGCTGAAATTATACATTACGAAATCATACCTGACGAGAAAGAAAGGATCGTTGAAGCTTTAAGGAAAAGCTCCGACCAATTAAAGGCAGACTTGATTCTCACAACAGGGGGCACAGGATTGAGCCTCAGAGACGTGACGCCCGATGCGACATTGAAGGTCATTGATAAAGAAGTCCCGGGTTTTTCAGAAGCCATGAGGGCTGAAAGTTTAAAAAAGACCCCCCATGCGATGATTTCGCGAGCCGTCACCGGCATCCGGGGTTCCACCCTGATTATAAATCTGCCAGGAAGTCCTAAGAGCGTGAGAGAGAACTTGAGCGTGATCCTGGCTGCCCTTCCCCACGCCTTGTCTAAGTTGAAGGGCGACCCTTCCGAATGCGGTCAGGAATGAAAGGAGGAAACGAATGCATCAATTTTCTGAGGAATCGTGGAAGCAATTCCGAGAAGCCCTGGGGCTAACGGAATCGCCGCTGGGAATATATTATACCAACGACAAACCCGAAGGGGTTACGCCGAAGGAGGGATTATCCGGATGCATGATCGGGCTGCTTCGCAACGCGAGCAGAAAAGGGAACACGGTTTATTTCGACAAGGCCCATTTCGGATGTCCCGGAGGCGCTTATTACATGGGGTTTTTTGAATCTCCAAGGCCCAATATCGAATATTTCCTCTCCTGCGGGATTCCGGGTGAAATGGAGGGAGAACGATATATCAAGACGCCCGAGCGCGCCAGGGAATATTTCACCAAAATGATCCCCAGAAGAGCACCGGCAACCTATTGTGTCTTCAGGCCCGTTGAGCAATCTCAGAAGGGTACGGAACCGGAAGTTGTAGTTTTCTTCGCTTCGCCTGATCTCCTCTCAGGGCTTTTCACTCTGACGAATTATGCCCTGGAGCGCACGGACGCTATTCAGGCGCCCTTTGGTTCCGGGTGTGGAACGATTCTCACCTATCCCCTGAAGGAAGCTGGAAAGGAACAGCCCCGCGCTACTCTCGGAATGTTCGACGTCTCTGCAAGACCCATGGTTGAAAAGGACACGCTCTCCTTTGCCATGCCCTATGCGATATTTTTAAAACTCTTGGAGAATGTGTCGGGCAGCTTCCTCCAAACAGAGAGTTGGAAGAAGGTCCTTCGGAGGATCCAGAAAAATCCTAATAACCAGACTACAAATCCCAAATAATCTCCAATTACCTAATGACCAAAACATCTTAAGAAAAAATTTCCTTCTCGGGAGAAAGGGACGGTGTGAAAAAATTAAGAAACCGACAAAAACAGAACAAGGCCCGCAAGGATGGTTCTCTTGGAGAACTTTAGAGCGGAACCCCTTAGCGATAACTTCTGCCGGCCTTATTGTAGTATCTTCGCGTGCTTACTGCTGCGAGTGGATGCGCACCTATGATGATACGCATTCTAAAGTTTAGAAAGAGAGCCATCCTGAAAGGGCCGAGGATTTTTCCACAGCTTCAGGCGGAGGGGAAAAATGATTTATTCAGAAACAATTACTTTGAGTACAAAAGGTTTCAGCGATATCTTGGACGTCACTCAACAGGTCGATGCGGTGCTCGGCCGCTCAAAAATCCAAAATGGATTGGTCACCGTATTCTGTCCGGGATCGACGGGTGCCCTGACAACGATCGAATATGAATCGGGCGTGCTCAGCGATCTGCAAAAGGCGATGGAGAAGATCGTCCCATCCAACATCCCTTATGAGCATGATAGACGCTGGGGCGATGGCAACGGCTTTTCTCATGTGAGGGCAGCCCTGATGAAGCCCTCCCTCTCCATCCCGATGATCAAGGGAAGGCTGGTCTTGGGAACATGGCAGCAAATTGTTTTCATCGATTTTGACAACCGAAGAAGAGAGAGAAACATTCTTGTTCAGGTGATGGGTGGATAAGGCTGTCGGATATGTTTCCTCCGGTTTCCCATCTCACCTTCCCTTCCCTTTCTTTCTGAACAAAAGACGCACCGGAACCCCTTCGAAGCCGAACGTTTCCCTCATCCGGTTAAGTAAATGACGTTCATAAGAAAAATGAATGCCCTCCTTGATGTTGGTATAGATGACAAAGGTCGGAGGAGCCGTGGAGACCTGAGTGATATAGTTCAGCTTCACACGCCGGCCTCTAAAAAGTGGAGGAGGAAATTCCTCAACCCACTTGCCGAAATACTTGTTTAACGGAGAAGTAGAAACCCGCTTTTGGGTTTGATCGGATACACGATCTATCACGTCCAGGACTTTGCTCACCCGTTGACCTGTCAACGCGGAAATAAAAAGGAGGGGGGCATAAGGGAGATACTTCAAACTCTCTCGCACTTCGCTTTCATACCGAACCATGGTTTGAGAATTCTTTTCAACCAGATCCCATTTGTTCACGACAAGAATGCATCCTTTGCCCTTTTCCTGGATGACCCCGCCGATGCGGGCGTCCTGATCGGTCACCCCTTCCCTCGAATCTAATAATAACAGGGCCACGTCCGATCGATCGATCGTCCGGAGTGCTTCGACGATACTGTATTTTTCGAGTCGCAGGCTGATCCGGCTTTTCCTCCGGATACCCGCTGTATCGACCAGGACGTATCGCCTCCCATCCCTCTCCAAAAGCGTATCGATCGCATCACGGGTCGTACCAGGGGCCTCATCTACAAGGACCCTTTTATATCCTAATAAGCGGTTAATCAAAGAGGATTTCCCGACATTCGGCCGCCCCACCACGGCCACTTTCGTTACGTCCCTATCCCACTTTTTATCGGGCAAACTCGGAAGAACCTTGATGACCTCGTCCATCAATCCCTTCACGCCATACCCATGTTCTGCCGAAATGGAATAAATTGTTTCCACACCCAAGGCGTAAAATTCGACGACCCTCTCCTCATGCCTCGGCCCGTCAATCTTGTTGACAACATAAAAGACAGGCTTATTCAATTTCCTGAGGACATTGGCGATATCTTTGTCCGAAGGAGCAAGACCTTCTTTCCCATCCATCGTGAAGAGGATCACATCGGCTTCCTCCATGGCCAACTGGCACTGTTCACGCATCTGGATAAAGAGACGCTCCTTCGAATAGGGCTCAAACCCGCCGGTATCAATCAGCGCGAAGGCGCTTTCCTCCCACTCTACATCCGCATAATTCCGATCCCTTGTCACCCCGGGCTCATCCCAGACGATCGCTTTCTTCCCCCCGACAATCCGATTGAACAGGGTAGATTTTCCAACGTTAGGTCTTCCGACGATGGCGACGATGGGCTTCATACGAACCTTCCTGCAAAAAATATTATAAAATGCCCTCAAAGTCTATACAATTTTCGAAAAACCTTCTTATCTCAACAGCGATAGGATAAGTAAGGCGACCGGAATAGCTTCATCCCGACTCAAGGCCGTTGAAGATTAGGGCACGAATATCAGGTTGGGAGAATAACCTTCGGGGTCAGGGAATTTCAAATAAATCCTCCTTGAAGGGAAAAAGAAAAATAGTGAACTGGGAAAGCAGCGGGGACTAGATGAGCGCAATTGTCTCTATCTCTATATCCGCATCCCTGGGAAGTGCAGCTACCCCTATGGTTGACCTCGCAGGCGGGAAAGATGGAAAGTAGGTACCGTAAACTTCATTCACTTGATTAAAATCCCCGATGTTTTTCAAAAAGATAGTTACCTTAACCACATCTTCCATTCCCAACTTTTGAGACTCCAGTACCCCCTTTATGTTTTCCAGAACCTGCTGAGTCTGTTGCCGGATATCTCCCCTTACCAACTCCCCGGTTTTCGGGTCGAGGGGTATCTGCCCGGAGAGAAAGAGAAAATTTTCTGCCCGGATGGCTTGGGAATATGGACCAATGGCCCTGGGTGCCTTTTCTGTTTGCATCACCTTCTTCTTCATGTCTTCAACCCTCCAGTAACTTACAAATCTCTGAGGCGTCTCTCAGGATGTAGTCCGCTCCTGCCCTCTCAAACTCTTCTTTCTTTGTCCCTCCTGTCAATACGCCAATGGTCTTCATACCTACTCGTCTTCCTGCCTGAACGTCAATGATATGATCCCCAACCATCACGGCGTCTTCCCCCGATGTCTTCAACCTTTTTAACGCGTAGATTAAGTGGTCCGGGTGGGGCTTGACCTTCTTCACCGAATTTCTCGAAACGAAGACATCGCAGAAATCATTGATGGAAGGAAAAACCTTTCGAACAGCGTCCTCGCAGTTCCGCGTGATGATCCCGATCTTAACTCCTTTTCCTCTCAACTTTTTTAAAGTTGCCCCCGTCCCCGGAATCAGCCTCCCCTCTTCCGCGGCTCCCATTTCTACTTCGTGGAGAATAGCATGGGACTCCTGGTAAAATTTTCCCGCGGCGGAGGGGTTTTTAACCCGCAGGGCTTGATAGACCTCGTCAGTGATCTCAAGCAGATACTTCTCCTGAATCGTCTCAGGGCTAATCCCATACCCCTTCATTAAACCGAATATCCGCTCTCTCATGAGAGAAAAATCGATATTGAGGACAGCGAGGGTCCCATCGAAATCGAAGACGACTGCCTTAATTTTAAGACGCGGATCCTTTTTCTCGAAGGCATCCATAGTATTTCCAAAGGACCTTTTCAGCGGGAAGAAATTTACCATTCTCTTTTACCACATGAAAATCGATAAGCCAAGAAATTTCATCCGTCCTGGGTCCCCGGTTCTCTCTTATTCTCACCGTGTCAAAGGGGGATATGATATAATAACCTTGGAAGGTGTGCTGTGAAGAGCGTCTTCTTTCTATAACCATAAAGGAGGTGATGTTATGCCAGTCTATCTCATGCTCACCACTCTAACCGATGAAGGGCGGAAGACAGTCAAAGAGAAGCCGAGCAGGATCAAACAAGTTAACAAGGAAGTGGAGAAGATGGGGGTTAAGATTCTTTGCCAGTACGCTCTCTTGGGCGCGTATGACTTCGTGAACATCCTGGAAGCTCCTGATAACCAGACGATGGCCAGGGTGGCATTGGAATTGGGTTCCAGGGGAGCTCTGAATACCACCACACTTGCGGCCCTATCCATTGATGAATTTATCAATGCACTGAAAAAGAAAAAATAGATGGAGATTCTCACGAAGGTCTCTTCAAGCGATTTCGGCACACCTTCCACCGAGGGAGAGTATCCTTATCTTTTAGCTTTTTCTCGTTGAAAAACTTTCTCTGCCCTTATTTTTAAAAACAGCCCGAAGAACCATCCATTCGGCAATTCTTGTCGAGTTCGTCGTCAAACCTGTCGAATCTCTCTATTGATCGAAATCTAAGAAGAATGCCTTTAATACTTTTAAAAGATCGACAAAATATTCCGTAAAAGACAAAGCTCCAAGGTCCGATGCCTTAAGAGAATTGAATTATTCCTAAGACCTGAGACCTTAATAAGCGTTTAAATATTCTGGATAAATCAGGCTTAGGACGGCACGAAAGATTGCTTCAATTCTCGTGAGAATGGATTGGCACAGGAGTTGCTTCCGTATATCCACGAAAGAAAAAAAGGAGGTAAAGTCCATGAAAAAGGCGATGATTGCATTGGCGTTGGTTGCTGTGATGTTCTTAGGTGTCTCGTACGTCTTTGCACTAGATCCGGGTGCTGGTCCAAGCCATGGCCCTGGATGGATGCACGGTCAGGAACACCGGGGACACTGGGATAAGCTTAACCTCACCCCAGAGCAAAAGACGAAGTTCCAGGAATTGCGTCGAAAGTTTATAGCGGAAAATGCTCAACTCATCGGGGCGCTTGTGGCCAAAAGGCTGGAATTCAACTCATTGTGGACCGATCCAAAGGCCGATTCGCAAGCTATTCTGGCCAAAGAAAGGGAGTTGAGAGACCTTAAGAACCGGATGAAGGACAAGATTATCCAATATAAATTGGAAGCTCGCAGTTCACTCACGCCCGAACAGATTGAGAAGTTTGGAGCAATGGGGAGAATGGGTCACGGTTCTGGTCATGGTTTCAAGACGGGCCATGGCCAAGGCATGGGCTGCCCCGGTATGCGGGAGTAAGAATGCGCACCGCTTGAGAAAAGGAGAAAGGGGGAGGAAACTTCCTCTTTCTCCTTTTTCTGACTTACCGATCAGAGGACGACAAGTCTTTTTGTCAAAATTATCTTCTTGGATAAAGATGTGTTATAAATTTCTTAGCATTGTCGATTTGACCTTTATTCTCTCTGGGAGATAGTCAAACCCTTAAAAGTGAACGGAGCAACTTCAAGGCCACGCACTGAAAGAGAAACCTCGGGTGATCACCCTCCCGCGTCTCACCCACCCTTAAGGGCCACCTTTTCAAAAAGCAGATCTACAAAGATTCTTTTGCGTGCATTGGGATTCTCCGCGTCGATTTTCTCGCTTTTCCTCTCAACCGCCTTTGGCGAGACGGTGGACGCTCGATCTGCAGTGATAAGGGAAGCGTCCACCGGAAGGGTCCTCTATGCGAAAAACCCCGATCTTCGGCTTCCCCCGGCAAGCACTGCGAAACTGATGACAGCGATTCTGGTGATAGAGAAAGCGAACCTCAACGATGTCGTAACGATAAGCAAGAATGCTTCCCGGGTTCGTCCTTTGAAAGCTGGTTTCAAAAAGGGGGATAAAGTTACGGTTGAGGAACTTCTTTACGCGGCTCTTATAAAATCTGCAAACGATGCTGCCGTTGCTCTGGCAGAGGTTGTAGCCGGTTCTGAGGAAAACTTTGTCTGTCTCATGAATCAGAAAACGGCGGTCCTAGGGGCAAAGGATACTCAATTCATAAACGCAACTGGCCTCCCCGGTCCCCGCCAATACACGACGGCCTTTGACTTATCAACCATTATGGTATCCGCACTGAGCTATCCCAAGTTGAGAGAGATCATTGGGACTCCTGTGGCAGAATTCTCGACCAGAGACGGGAGACACTTGTCCCTGAAAAATACAGACAAACTCTTATGGTCTGACGAGTGCGTGATAGGCGGGAAAACAGGCTATACTTTTACGGCCGGGCACTGTTTCGTAGGCGCCGCTGAGCGTGAGAAAGCAACCATTATTGTTGCCCTTCTTGGGAGTCCAAGCCGGAATCGTCTTTGGAAGGAGACAGAAGCGCTGATTGACAAGGGTTTCCAAATGATAGGGAATCACAACCAGCCTTGATTGCGGAAGCGAAAGAGGATTAAGACGCTGAAAGGCATTTTCAGAAGAAAAGCATTTTGGTTTACTCTTGTCGTCCTTTTGTTTGCCGCGTGCATCTATCCCCCTTTTCTATTGATGACGGAGGGAGGAATTACGGTGGGAAGAAGATGGGATTGGATTCTCACACTTCCTACTCCCCAGGAGGTGCCTAGAATTGATTTGGCAATGTTATTCGTCGAGGCGATCATCGCTATTCTAATACAAACGCATTAAGTAATGTTACATAGCCTGCGAATCTTTTGACAAGACCATGAGCGAGTTGTTTTACAAACGACAGACCAAAGATTATCAAGGTTTTCAAACCAACGGTTGGTGGTGGATTC
>Ga0208821_1000328_pt1 | contig 39928 bp, 40 predicted proteins | sample June2015DPH_20_5_FD_184720 | JGI IMG/M metagenome (GOLD analysis project Ga0208821, IMG submission 184720) | Peatland microbial communities from SPRUCE experiment site at the Marcell Experimental Forest, Minnesota, USA - June2015DPH_20_40... | ecosystem: Environmental > Terrestrial > Soil >...
AGGGCATTGGTATAAGGCAGCAAGGGGAGGATGTTGACGTCAACCCGCTCGAGGCCCGTGGTGGGACCCTGAAAGTATCCGTGGTCGATGGCCAGCATCACGGTCCGCCCGCTGCTGGGGCTGAAAATGCGCGCCAGCCGGTTCTGCATTCCCCAGTCCAGCGCTCCCGATCCCTTCAGGAAGAACGCTTGGTTGTTGGCGGGAATATCCAGGTAGAATTCCTTTGTCTCTTTTACGTTATCAACGTCAGCCGTGTTCTCTTTCTCCTTTAGATTGTTTCATCGTGGGCGACCACAGGGTCGCCCCTACTAAGCCAGGTGAGAGACCTCTTATGTAAGCTTACGTGACACCAACGATCTTGCGCACAGTTGCTACGATGCGCTCCGCATCCGGCCGGTAAAAATTCTCCATGGGAGGGGAGAACGGAACGGGGGTATTGGGTGATGCGACCCGCTTCACCGGTGCGGTCAAGTAATCACTCAGGGTATCGGAGAGGGTGGCGGCGATTTCAGCGCCCCACCCGCCCTGGCGCGGGCCTTCTTCCACGATGACCGCGCGCGTGGTCTTCATCACCGAAGCATTCACCAGGTCCCAATCAAAGGGCACCAGGCTGCGCGGGTCAATGACCTCGGCACTGATGCCTTCTTGCGCGAGCCGTTCCGCCGACTGAAGGGCGCGGTGCATCATGAGCAGAGTTGCTATAATTGTGACGTCGTCCCCTTCCCTCCGCATAATGCCTTTGCCTAACGGAACCACATAATCTTCGTTGGGAATGTCACTTGAGGCATCTACGGCTCCTGACTCCGTGCGCGCGCCCTTGGACCCGTAAAGGAGTTTGTGCTCGAAAAGAAGCACCGGATTATCGTCGCGAATAGCAGCCTTCAGCAATCCTTTTGCGTCATAGGCGGTTGCCGGGCAGGCAATCTTGATCCCTGGAACGCTGAAGAAAATAGCCTCGAGGTTCTGCCCATGCTGGGCGCCACGCCCGGTGGCGCCGACGGGAGCCCGCATCACCAATGGCACACGGACCTTCCCTCCAGACATGTAATGCATCTTTGCAATCTGGTTGACCACCTGATCCATAGCGTAGAAGAGGAAGTCGCCGTATTGCACGTCCGCCACCGGCCGCAGGCCCATGATCGCCGCGCCCAGGGCCAGCCCGAAGAATCCCCCCTCCGAGATCGGCGTGTCGATGATGCGCGCTCGGAAGTCCTTCTCCAATCCCAGAGTGACCGTAAATGCCCCGCCCCAGCCCCCTCGCACACCAATATCCTCACCTATGCAAAAGACCCGCTCATCGCGGAGCATCTCTTCGCGAAGTCCTTGGCGAAGGGCCTCCGCAATTGTCATGTGAGCCACATTTCCCCCGTTTTCTCAAATAAAGACATCCTCGAGCGCCGCTTCCGGTTTCGGGTCCGGCGCTGCCATGGCCGATTCGACGGCGCGTTCGATTTCGGCGTCGACATCGGCGCGAATCCCGTCAAGTCCAGCCTCGTCAATCAACCCGCCCGTCAGCAAATATTCAGCAAACCGCCGCAGGGGTTCCCTCTTGAGAGCCTCCTTCCGCTCTTCCTCGGGTTGGTAGTTGCAAGGATCACGGCGTGAGTGGCCGGTGATCCGGTAGGTCATGCATTCAACGAGCGTCGGCCCTTCGCCGGCGCGGGCGCGCTCGACGGCCTTGCGGGCAGTGTCGAAAACCTCGAGGACATCGTTCCCGTCCACCGTGACACCCGGTATCCCGTAACCTGCCGCGCGATCGGAAAGCCTCTTCAGTCGCACCATCTCGAAAATAGGCGTGGAGGCGGAATAGAGATTATTCTCCACAACATAAACTACGGGAAGCGACCAAATCGCGCCCATATTCACAGCTTCGTGAAACGCTCCCTCGTTAACAGCGCCGTCACCCATGAAGGAGACTGCCACGCGCCGCTCCGCCCTGTACTTGAAGGCCAAAGCAATCCCCGTAGCAATCGGGACTCCACCCGCCACGATCGCAACCGCGGGCACCATCCCCTTCTCCAGATCTCCCACGTGCATCGAGCCCCCTTTGCCGCGACAACAACCCGTGGTCTTTCCGAACAACTCGTGCATCACGGATTCCACCGTCAGTCCTTTGGCCAGCGCGTGCCCGTGCGGACGATGCGTGCTGGTGATGAGATCGTCGGAGTTCAGCGCACTGCATACGCCCACGGCAATCGCCTCCTGCCCGTGGTACTGGTGAATGGTGCCCGGCATGATCCCTTCGAGGAACAGGTATTTGACCCGTTCCTCGAACTGCCGGATCAGCAGCATCTTCCGGTACAGCGAAATGAGAAACTTCCTGTCGTGCCCCATAGCTTTGCTCCTCCAACGTTCTCTCAGTTGCCGAAAAAGCTGCCTACGTCCGTCATTCCGAGGAGTCCCGATCTGATCGGGACGACGAGGAATCTCGCAAGTGCTGTGCTTCCAGAGCGAGATTCTTCGCGCAGTTTACCCTGAACGGGCAGGGCGAGATTCCTCCCCTTCGCTCCGCTCTGGGTCGGAATGACAGTGAAGGGATCGGAATGACAGCGTGGGCAAGCGTTTTTCAGCACTAGAATATCTCCCCCGACTCGATGACCTCTTTAACCTTGCTCAGAAACGCCGCCGCCGTCCGCCCATTGATGAGGCGATGATCGGTGGCAAGTTTTACGGTAACGAGGGGGCGAGCTTTAACCTCACCCTCCAGAATCACGGGCTTCAGTTGAATCGCGCCCACCGTCAGGATAGTGCTATGTTCGGGGAAGATGATGCCGTCAAAGGCTTCGATCGGGTACTTGCCCAGATTGCTGAGGGCCATGCTTCCACCGCTCATCTGGTCGGTCCGCAGGGTGCGCGCTTTGACCTTCGCAACCAGGTCGACAACCTCCTTCTGCAAGCTCACCAGATCCTTCTTCTCAACATCCCGCACCACAGGCAGGTGAAGTTCGTTATCAAGCCCGATGGCCAGCGCGATATGGATGCCCTGCGGCCGCATGATTCGCTCTCCAACCAACTTCGCCGCAACCAGGGGCAGGGTTTCCGCCGCCCGCGCCATGGCTTTTAGAAAAATCGCATCGTAGCTAAGGCGTGCGCCGTTCACATCACTCCTTGCCCGCATCTCCTGCGCCGAAGTCATGTCAATTGACGCGGTGATGCTGAGGTGAGGGATTTCCTTCCAACTCTTCTGCACAGCACGCGCTACCGCGACTTGAGCGCGCGGCAGCAGCTCTCCAGGAAGAGTTGTTTCTAGCGCCGATGCGGCCTGTTCACGGCTGGCGCGCTGCACGTCCTCGCGGGTGATGACCCCTCCCGCGCCCGTCCCCTTTACACGGCCAAGATCAACGCCGAGCTTCGCAGCGAGGTTCCGCACGATAGGCGCGACGCGGGGGGATGGGCCGCCTTCGAGGTGGGAGGGAGTCGCCACGGGAGACGCTGTTCCGTGAGGGAGAGCCGCCGCAGGGGCTGCCACAGCCTTAGCTTCACCAGCCACGGACTCGCCTGGCTTCCCGACATAGGCAAGGATATCTCCGGTGCGGGCCAACTCTCCCTCCTTCACTACAACCTGTAACAGCACTCCTTCCCCGGTCGATTCCAGCTCTGCTACCGCTTTGTCGGTTTCGATATCAGCCAGAACATCGCCGCGCTTGACCGCTTCACCTGGCTTGATCCTCCAGGATAAGACTTTGCACTCCTCCACATTCGTCCCCATGTCGGGTAGCCTGATTGCCACGGCCATTGCTGCCTTCCTCCTTTTTTCATTGCCGATTGCTGATGGGTGCTGGGTGCTGGGTGCCTCCCATATTGATTGGGACATGGGATTCACTGGTCACGGATGGGATAGCGTCCGTAAGTCTTCGCCGTCTCGTAAAAGGCCAGGATGTTCCGGAGCGGCACCTCCGACTGGATATTGTGAGCCGGCGAGATGATCAGTCCTCCGCCCTTCCCTACGGTTCGTAGTCGCAATCTGACCTCATTAGCCACATCCTCGGGCGTTCCGAAGGGCAGAACTTCCTGAATATCCACTGTCCCCCAAAATGTGAGGTGGTCTCCGTAGGACTTTTTTAGCCGGGCCGGATCCATCGCCTTCGGTTGGACAGGATTCAGGATATCAAGGCCTACTTCGATGAGATCAGGAATAATAGGATAAATGTTGCCGTCCGAATGGAAGGCGATCTTCACTTGAGGGTTGATAGCCTTCCACTTGCTGAAAAGTCGCGCGTAGCGCGGCTTGAAGAACTCTCGGAAGAGCTGCGGGGAAATCATCATTCGATCCTGCGTGCCGAAGTCATCCCCGATCCAGATAATGTCCACGCCCAGCCCGACCATTCTGGTTCCGGCCTCGTCGATCCAGGTCATCAGCTTGTCGAGATAGGCGTTCATGAAGTCTTTGTTCGTCACCATGTCCATCAGGACTTTTTCCATGCCGCGCAGATACCACGCCAGTTCAAAGAGAGTGCAAGCGCATCCGCCCATGATCCCGTACTCGTTCCCGCATTCGGCAATCAACCGGCGAGCGCCGCCATAACGGTCTTCTTCGGTGAAGTCCGGCATGGAAAAATCCGACGGATCCACGATGTCTTCGAGGGGGCGCCTTACCATTTCCGTGTACGAGCCACCCGCAGCGTTCTTGAACCATTTCCAGCCAATTCCCCACTCATCGGTATATTCGTCGGCGGGATCCGCGTAGTAGCTTGTACATGGGCCGACCCAGGAAATGAGAAAGTCGTGGTCCATCAGGATGGGAAGCGGGCCACCCGCAGCCTTGTAAGTCTCGGTCCGATCCGATTCCACCCCGAGATGGCGCAACACGGCGTTCTCCGCTTCGGGTGTGTACCACGCGCAGATGGGAACCCGATCGGGCTCCTCATGGTTAATCGCCGTCAGCAAACGCTCTCTGTGGTTCATCAGCTCCTCCTGCCAAAGGAAGCTTTCAGCTTTCAGCCGTCACCCCCGCGAAAGCGGGGGCCACGCACGGCAGGGATTCCTGGCGCCATGGCGGAAGGGCGGGAATGATTGTCGCCTAGGGCCGCCTTTGCCATGCTGGGATTATTTCACCGCCCTGGGTTGGAGCGCCTTCCCCCCTCACCCTTCCCCTCCGCCTGTGTGAAGAGTCAGGCAACTCGCGCGATTTCGACGTGATTATTCGCCACAAAATCCATGGCCTCCTCGAACTCTAAAACTCCATCGTGGCATCCCAAGGCCCGCGTGCAGGAGGCGCCTACCGCACTCGCAAAGCGCAGCGAGTCTTCGAGTGACCAACCCTCGAGCATTCCAACCAGGAAGCCAGCGTCAAAAGCGTCTCCGCTTCCCGATTCGTCAATCGAGTCAACCTGGAAGGCAGCCGCGCGCAGCTTCTCGCTCCCCCGCCTGGCCAGCGCTCCTGCACTACCCTGAGTAATCACAATGGTTCCGTCAGGATTGAAGCGGGCCAAGATTTCTGCCTGCTCGAGCGGGTCAATGCAGCCCGTCAAGGCGCGGGCCTCATCCTTATTGGGCAAGAACAGGTCTGTGTAACGAAGAGCCTGCCGAATGTCTTCTAAAGCGGACGGGGACCCTGCGGCAATTACGACATCCAGAGCTGTAATCAACCCGTGCTGCTTGGCCTCCCGGAATAGCCCCACGAGGTGGTCGGGTCGAAAAGCCGGCATGGCGAGGTACCCTCCCACGTACAATGCGCGTGCGCCGTCCAGGACCTTCGCATCAATGTCGGCGATCGAAAAATCGGCGTTGGCGCCAAAACAGTGGAAGTACCGGCGGTCCTGGCCCCGGACGTTAACAATGAAAGTGCAGGATGTGGGATGGGTCTGGCTGCGTCGAATGAAAGAAGTGTCGATGCCCAATCGTTTCAAGTCTTGCAGAACAAACTCCCCGAAAAGATCATTGCCCACTTTGCCGAGTACACTCGTGGTGCGGCCCAGACGCCCCAAATCAGCCGCCGTGTTGGCAGCACATCCCCCGACACTCAGCAGATAGCGGTCGAGCAGCGCCAGTTCGCCCGCGGCTGGAAGGGAAGCGATGGGGTTGCCGAAGATGTCGGCAACTAAGATTCCCAGACAAACCACATCCGCCATTCGACCATTACCTCCTCAAGCCTTCGAGATCTCCGGCATTCGCTTGATACGCGGGTCGGTAAAGATATCTTGATCGTCCGTGCTGCAAGTCGAGAATTCAGAGACGATTGCTCCTTCCGGCCCCGCCTGGAACCAGTGCTGCGTGTCGGGAGAGAGTGTGTATTGCTCGCCAGGTTTCAGGCAGACTTCGTGGCCCACCGTGTAATAAGCTTCGGAACCTTCCGGCGGATGGCAAGCCGGTTGGCCCGCCGGAGCGCCGGGCACATACAGATAGACTGTTCCCCAGCGACAGCGGAACGTCTCCTCCTTACCCAGCCTGCTGCCCACCGTGGGATGCCAGTGCTCCGGGCAGGTCTGATGTGGCAACATCACGAGTTCCTTGGCACAGACACGGTCCGTGTTTATATAGGTGATGATCTCGAGGCCAGTCTTTTGGAGTTCTCCCAAGCCGAAATCCGCCACCTCGATACGGGCTCGCTCCTCGGGCGTGAGCACAATCCCGGCGCGTTCGAGCATTTGTGCGGAGCGTTCTATTACAGATTCATATTGTTGCTGGGTAATCACTTGCGATCTCCTCGATTTTTCAGAGTCTCCCCCATACGTGACGCCGCCTGGCAGTGCGGCTCAAAAAGCTGCTGCGCTTTCCACGCAGAACCAAACGCTTCGAGCAATTCTTTCACCTTGCGCTTTACCGCCTCTCTCCCCGCCACCAGCACGTCATCTCTCCCGCCCATGCCGAGAAACGGGTGGGGATTCATCGGCTCTCGATAATTTACCAGCTTTTCGCGGATCGCGGCTAGGTAAGCTTGCTTGAGCACGGTTCCAAAGTTGACCTTCACAACGCCCCACCGGATGCAACTTTGCGCGAGCTCGAGGGGAATCCCAGTCCCCCCATGTAAGACCAGAGGAACTTTTACCTTATCGTGGATTTTTCCCAACCGGTCAAAGTCAACTGGAGCCTTGCCCGTAGTGAGGATATGCGTATTCCCAACCGCCACACCTAAAGCATCGATCCCTGTTTCCTCTACAAATGCCCGTGCAGTCGCAGGATCGGTGAGCTCTGCCTCTGAACGACCCGACCCATCCGGCAACGTTCCGACTTGCGCCTCCACCCAGACGTTGCGACTCTGGGCGATCCTAACGACATACTTTACGAGTTGTCGATATTCGTCTAGCGGCAGGTGCTCATTCTCAACCATGACAGCGTTGAACCCTAAACCTATTCCCTCCTCAATTTGGGCGAGGTTGTCCGTTTCGTTTAAGAGAAAAGCCACCGGAATATTACTGCGACGGAGTGCCGCCAAGCCCATGCTCGCGTAGAGAGCCAAATCCTCTGACTGCGCTCTGCCGGCATGGATTAGGAAGCCACCATTAAACCCCGTGATAATCGGCGACTCTACTTCTTCGGCTGCCGCCACCACGGCCTGCAATGATTCCAGATTCCACGCCTCGCAATAACATACCCCGTAGCCAACCGACCGCGCACGCTCCAGCATCTTCCCCACCGACACGAGTGGCATGCTCACCTCCCTTTCTACTATGAGTCCCCTATGCTTTCCTCAGGAGATATTGACATCGTGGCCCGGCATTCCCGTTGCGGACCGTTCGGCCAACTTGTCAATCGACCCCAGGTGACTTAGTTGAACCTGGCGACCTACGGCAGCTCTCGCCGCTTTGAGCAGACCTGGGGGAGGCAGCTTCGCCAGATTCAAATAACCTCGAAGGTCCGGAGCCGCCAAGGCTGAAGCTCGAAGTTCAGCTTGCCAGCGCTTGAAGAGGCTTCCGCCACCTTCTTACCCAGAAGGTTGGTTTCCGACGCCCTGGTCATCGGAACGGCCAACTCGACGGAAGCGTACCCTTTCTTGCCCTCAACCTCCACGAATCGGAGCTCGAACCCCTGGCGCTCCTTCGTGCGCAAAACCATCAGATGGGCGCTTTCGGGCCTCACGGTGATGAAGCCCTTGCGCTGCGGCAGGCTTCCGCTTTGCGGCTGGCCCACCACCGTGACGAGCTTCTGGCTGAACCCCTCCGCCGCCCGCACCCGCTCGGCATTCGTGATGTTTCCCCCGTGGGGCAGCAAGGCGTGGTGGTACTCCGAGTAGCGAGGCCAGCCGTACTCGCCGGTAAAGTACGACTCCCACTCCCGCATGACCAGGTTTGAAAACACCCCGTCGCTGTCGCGCTTGAAGTACTGGGTTCCGGGGTGCAACACCAGCAGCCCGGCATCCTTTCCCGCCAGATCAACGAAGGTGCGGGCTTGGAAGTTCTGACGCTCCGTGGGTTCAATGCCCAGGGGAAAATCGCGCACCACCGAAGCCGGTTGAAAGCCCGGCGCGAAGGTCAGCCAGTAACCCTGCTTGATTTCGGCGGGGAAGCGATCGTCGGGGCCCAGCGCGTCGGGAGCCGGCGGGATTTCCGCCAGCACCCGGCTGGTGACTTCCACCCAGGGCAATCCCGCGCAAAGGGTGACGTAAGTCTCAAATTTCAGCAGTGGCCATTGGTGGCCCGTCTTGACGGTGGCGCGCAGAGGACCCTTCTCAATCCAGCGAATCGCGGATTTCACAATGGTGCGAAAATCCCCTTCCCCAGACGCGGCTGTTATCTTCTCCGTACCCTCATAAACGGCTTCCGACGTTGAACTGTCAAACAGCGCTGGGATCGCTAACCCTTGCCGGTGATACTTCTCCTGGATGAAAACGCTCCGCAGGCAGTAGTCCTGATTAGGTCTGCCTTTAAACACCGGGAAGGCACTCTTCGCCGCGTCCAGCATTTCCCGCCCCGTCCGTTTGTCCAACAAGCTGACGATGGCCCCGTGCTTCGAGCTCAGTTTGACTTTCAAGTATTCGTTCTCGAGCTCCAGTTGCTGTTCATCAATACGCAAATCTGTGGCGGCGGGATTGGCGGTTCCGGGGGTGAGTTCCAGGTAGTAGGTGTCATACCCCACGCTCGGCACTTTCTCGACCAGGAAGGCCAAGTCGGCAACCACCAAATTTCCCTGTTTGTCCTTGTCACTCTTGATGATCTGGGAAGGCACCACGCGACCCGAACGGTCTTTCACCACGATGTCCTTGGCTTTCTCGCGAATCGGATAGATGCGCCCCGTGGTGGCCAGGTCGGTCCGCTCCCAGGCGCAGGGATTAAACACCGTAACCGCGAGTTGGCCGTGCTTTCCCGCCTCTGAACCGATGTGATTAACCACCTGGCCGAGTGAGGCGTCCAGCGCTTCCTGCCCTTGCTTCTGGGCGGCGTCCAGATGCATGTAGCCGATCGCGCCCCAGGTGAAGTTGTGGTAGTCCTCGAGGCGATCCAGCGGCGCCATCCGGTCCCCTTGCCAGCGCGAGGACTCGCAGAGCCCCACGTCGTGGCTCTGCGAGGTCAGCAAGTGTTTCCAGGCCTGCTCCAACGACCGCGCCTTGTCTTTCGCGCCCAAGCTGGCGGCAATGGCATCGAAGCGCTCCGCCGCCAACAACGTCCCTTCCACCTTGCGGTCCATGACTCGCAATTGGTCGCCGCCCAATCCCCAGGTCAGCAGCTTGGTCCAGGCGTCCATGTTCAGGTAGATGGACTGCTTGCCACTACTCCCGTATTCGTCGAGGTAATCCTTCAAGGTGACGAACTCGACCGCAGATTCCTCGGCAAACTTTTGGTACTTCTCGGGAGTCTTCAGGTAGGCGGGCTCATCGGGTGGTTCCCATCCGAACTCTTCCCAGGTGAAAATGAGGGGCTTGCCCAGCGCTTGCAGTTTCTTGAAGGCCTCCGAGGTTGCCAGTTGCTTCAGGTCTGGAGAATAACCGAAAAGCGAGTTTTTGGGTGTGCTCAGAATCTCGCTGCCGTCCATCCCTTTCCACTTGAACGCGTTGACTTCCAAGTAAGGTATTCCCGCACGGCCCCAAGTGTCCACTTGCGCCAGGCTGGCATAGCGGTAGCCCGCTGCCAGTGCGATCTGCGGGATCTGCGGATGAGAGAATTCTTCCTCATCGAGAAAGGTCGCCACCTCATAGTCCAGCGCCTTGCGAATGGTTTCCCGCCCGTGCACAAGCTGACGGATGTTCGATTCCCCACTGAACATCGTCCCTAACGGCTGCCCATAAGTGCCTCCGATCACTTCGACTTTATCGGCGGCAAGGTACTTCTTCAGCCTGGCAGCGACCTCCGGGAATTTTTCGGCCATCAACTTATAGGCGAGCGCGTCCAGTTCGAGGCAGGTCTTGACGTGCGGCGCTCGATCGGCCATTTCCATCGCGTCGGTCGCCGACAGCACGCACGACTCGATGCCCAACTGCCAGCCAATCCCAGTGTAGCTCCAGTGGTTGCAGAGCGTGACACATATACCCCCGCTGCTCTCAGTTGCCTTGGCCAACAAACCGCCGACAGGCGCAAGCAGTGCCGCACCGCCGCCACCAACCAAGCTAACCTTTACGAAGTTCCTGCGTGTCATGGTCTTCATCTTCATGTCGAGCCTCCAGTGCATTGCGCGGGGCCTTTGCTCACCGGATGAGCGTTGCCCAGCGTCGTGGGAAATCTTCCTTGCCACAAGTCCAGCGCCCCGGTCAAGCCGACCTTGGCGCGGTCTGCTGCGGCATGTTATCAGGTTGTCCGTCGGGGCTCAAGGTATGCCTCACATCTTGTCGTTAGCATATGAAATGTCGGGTTCAATTAGCACGTGATCTGTCCGCTGGAGGCGGTTGGGAGTTGCGGCATCCTGAAGGTAGGAGGCAGGATGCCAGAATACTTAACGACCGCCTGGGAGCGGGCGATGAAAGTCCAAGAGGTGATTTTGCGGGCGATGGCGAAGGAGCTCACTTGGTGGCAGGCGGCGGAGATCATCGGGATCTCGGACCGCAGCATGCGACGGTGGAAGCAGCGCTACCAGGAGCATGGGTACGACGGGCTGTTCGACCGGCGCCGGGGGCAGCCCAGTCCGAAGCGTGTGCCGCTGAAGATGGCCGAGGAGGTGCTGCAGCTCTAAGGGGAGAAGTACGCAGACCTGAACGTGCGGCACTTTCACGAGAAGCTGCGGGAGGGGCACGGCATCGAGCTCAGCTACACCTGGGTGAAGCTGGCGCTGCAAGGCGCGGGGCTCGTCAAGAAGGGGAGGAAGCGGGGGGTGCACCGCAAGCGGCGCGAGCGTCGGCCGATGCCCGGGATGCTGCTCCACCTGGATGGCAGTCGGCATCAGTGGTTTCAGGACCAGCGCTGGTATGACCTGATCGAGGTGGTCGACGACGCCACCAGCGAGACCTATTACGCGCAGTTAGTGGAGGAGGAATCGACGCGCACGGTGATGAGGGCGCTGCGCGCCGTGGTCGAGGGAAAGGGGCGGTTCTGCGCGCTCTACAGCGATCGGGCGAGCCACTTTTTTGAGACGCCCACACCGGGTGGGCCGGTCAGTCGCGAGCGGCTGACGCAGGTGGGACGAGCCCTGAAGGAACTGGGGATCGAGATGATTCCGGCCTACTCGCCGCAGCCGCGGGGTCGCAGCGAGCGGCGATTTGGGACTTGGCAAGGGCGGCTGCCGCAAGAGCTGCGCCTGGCGGGGATCGGCACTCGGGAGGAAGCCAACCGATTTCTGCGCCAGCACTACATCGGGGAGATGAACCGGAAGTTCAGCGTGCCGGCTGCGCAGCCCGGAAACGCCTTTGTCCCGGTGCGCGGGCAGGACCTGGACCGCATCTTTTCCCTGCAGCACGAGCGGGCGGTGGCCAAGGACAACACGGTGCGGCTGGGAGATCGGACGTGGCAGATTGAACGGACGCCCTGGCGAGGCACGCTGGCGGGCTGTCGCGTGACCATCGGCGAGCACCTGGAGGGAGGCGTGAGTATCGTCTACGGGCCGCACGTGGTGGGGCGCTACACGGCGCAGGGTGAGCCGCCGGGACCGGCCCGGAAGACTCCCGGGGGCCGCAGGCGGGCTGCCGAAGAGGGCGTCCGGCCAGGGCCTAGAGCCCTAGCGCCTGTAGCAGCCGGGGCTTGGCGGGGTCCCGGCGGCGCGGCCTCGACGTGGGCCTCGCCTTCCGCTTCGCCCTAAGAGTCTGTGTGAAAACTCTGGCAGTTGAGTTGCATGAGATGAGGGCAGGAGGGTCGCGATGAGATTTCTGCCTTACAACCCCGAGCAGGCGTATTTGCTGCCGCCGAGCGTGAAGGATGTGTTGGGAGAGAACCATCTCTGCTTTTTCATCCACCGGGTAGTGGAGCAATTAGACTTGAGCGGTTTGGAAGAGGACTACGTCGAGGAAGGGCGGGGGGCGTATGCTCCGGCGCTGATGGTGAAGGTGTGGTTGTACGCCTACGCGTTAGGGATGACCTCGTCGCATCGTTTGGAGGAGCGGGTGCGCGAGGACTTGGCGTTTCGGTATCTGGCGGGGGGAGCGGAGCCAGATTACTGGACGTTGAACGACTTTCGGCGGCGGCACCGCCGAGCGCTGAACGACGTGTTCACGCAGGTGGTGGAAGGGGCGCGGCGACTGGGGATGGGGAAGCTGGGGCACGTGGCCATCGACACCACGCGGGTAGGGGCAAACGCTTCGCGGCATCGGGTGGATTCGGTGAAGAAGTTGCGGGCGGAACGGGCGAAGATCCGCCGGCAGATTCGCCACTGGCAGCAGGCCTGCGACGCCAGGGATCCGAATGAAACGCCGGGGACGCAAGTGGCGGCGCAACATGTGCAGGCTCTGGAAGAGCGTCTGGAAGAAATCCCCCGCCGGCTGCAGGTCTTGAAGAAGACGGGGCTCAAGCAGGTTTCGCGCACCGACCCGGACAGTCGCTTTTTGAAGCAAGGGCGCGGTTTCACGCTGGGCTATACGGTGGCGATGGCGGTCACAGAAGATCATCTCATTGTGGAGCAGCGAGTGGGACAAGAGAGCAGCGATAATGAACTGCTCCTGCCGGTTGTGGATGGGGCGATGGAACGCTGCGGGGAGTGGCCCGAGCGGGTGAGCGGGGATAGCGGCTTGTACTCGGACGAGAACCTGGTGGGACTGGAGACGCGCGGCATCGACGGCTACGTGCCCGACCCCTACGAGGCGCGGGAATTGAACCTGGGGCGTGGTGGGCGGCGACGGCGCTGGCGAAAGCCCGAGCATCAACGCATGGTGCAGAAACTGCGCAGGCCCCCCGGGCAAGCCGTCTATCGACGCCGCAAGGCCATCATCGAACCGGTGTTTGGGGTGCTCAAACAACAACGCGACCTGCGACGTTTTCGGATGCGCGGCTTGGCGAAGGTGGCGGTGGAAGTCACCCTGGCAGCGACGGCGTTCAATTTGACCCGAATGTGGCGCACAGCACTGCTCCAAAAAACGCAGGTCGAGGAAAGACTCTCGGGCTAACCCGAGGTGGAGCGCAAAAAGCCGGTCCAAGTGACCGGCACAGACACTCGAAACAACCCCTGCACAACCTCAGCGCCGCCAAAATGAATTCTTATGCGACCTGATCCCCAAGTTGCCACACAGACTGCGAAGGGGCGGGCTGCGCGCCCGTTTAGAAAAGTAACTTCAGTGCGAACTGGATCTCGCGCGGGGTGCTCTGGGTGCCACTAATGAGCCCGAACTGGGCATTGCAAGCCGGAAGAGGCTGGCAATAAGTCGAGTTCGGCCCCCCCATGCTTACGTTGTTGAAGGCGTTGAAGAATTCGGTTCGGAACTGGAGCGTCTCCTTCTCGCCGTGCAACGGGAAGTTCTTGAACAGGCCTATGTCCCAGTTCGAGTAGCCTGGAGTCCTTAACGTGTTCCGTCCCAGGGTGCCCCAAGTATACAGGGCTGGCATCGCAAAGGCGGCCGGATTGAGCCCTGAATTTATTTTGTTGGTTGTGGAAAGAAACACGGGTACGCCCGGGACGGCAGAGGGTCGTTGATTGGTCGTCCCGACGTTCGCTTGGTCAATGCCGATACCCACCGTGTAGGGACTGCCACTGTTGTAGCGGGTGATCCCCGTTAGTTCCCAACCTCCGATTACCTGGTTCACGATGCCGTTGGGACTAGAAAGAAAGCGTTGGCCACGTCCGAAGGGCAACTGATAGATGTAGCTCGCAGTGAAAATCTGGCGGATATCAATATTCGCGTCACCGTAGTCCTGGGCAAAGTCCCGCGAATTCATTGGAGCGCCATCGAGACCACTTTGACCCGCCACACCCAGGGTATGTCCCCAGGCATAGGTGGCGAGGAATTGGACCCCGTGGGAAAACCTTTTCTCCAGTCTGGCTTGCAAGCCGCTGTAATTGTTGGACGTGGCGTTGCTAAAGTCCGTGAAACTACTTTGCCATTGGGGCCAACGCAGACGAGGTTGGACCGGGCCAGGGCCTGGAAGGGCGATGTTCGGACTCCACCACAACGGCATTTTTGTCCCCTCGTTCCCGACATAATCGACTTCCAGCATCAAATCACTCGCGAACTGACGCTGTACGGCCAGGTTCCATTGCTGCATACTCTGCGGAGGTAACGTTGGTTTGGACCTTGAATTCCTGGATGGCGTCGATCGAGGGTTGAATCCCGAATTGCTTGAAAAACTCCTCGTTGGCATTCATCCCGTCGAGCAAATAACTGTTCTGCGTGTAAGTCATGCCGCTCACGTTGTAGTTATGACCGCCCGCCGTACCGAAAAAGACCCCGCCGGACACCGACCCCGGAACCAGCTCAATCAGGTCGGTATAGTTTCTGCCGTTCAAGGGTACCGGCGCTTTGACCACCCACGTCTGACCCACCAAGAATCACCCACCTGTTCGCGCGGGTCCGGCGCCACACGAATCGCATTTACTCGTTGCACTCAAAGCGAAAGGAGAAGACTGTGCCCATACCGGAGTCGATCGGTGATTACCTCAGGATGTGCTCGTCGGAACTGGGTGAGAGGATCGTTGAATCATACCCGCCGTTGCATTCCATCGACGACCCACCGTCACCCCTGATCAGCAAGCTCCTGCGGAAGCCCTACCCGGCCCAGACCCTCGCCATCATGGGTCTGGTCCGACGTTGGCAGCAGGCCCGCGCGGGTGCTGTGATTGCGGAGTGCGGTACAGGCAAGACGCTGATCTCACTGGGTGCCGTTCAAACCCACGCTGAGGACCGGCCCTTTACGGCTCTCGCGATGGTTCCGCCGCAATTGGTCGAGAAATGGTGCCGAGAAGCGATCCTCACGCTTCCGCGTGTTCGCGTGTTCATCGTCGACGGGCTACGGACCCCAACCAACTCCAACAGTCACCACGGCGTGAACGAAGTCAAGCTGCGAAACAAACGCATCCTGCGCGAGGGATTGCGGACTAGCTTGAGCGAGTTGCGCCTGCGCAGGACCTCACCTTCGGCTCGTAAGCGTTGGGATTCCATTTGCTCTTCTCCGGCGCTGTTCGTGGTCGGCCGGGATCGCGCCAAGCTCGGGTATTTCTGGAAGCACGCCTACCAGGTCGCCCGGTGCGGGCGTTATCAGGGCAGCGTCGTCAATCCTGACAGTGGGGCTCCGGTCTACCTCGGGAAAGAAGGCGAACGGCTGTTGGCGATGGACTTCAAGAAGGTGAAGCTCAGCGAAACGCTCGGTCAAGGTGATGGAACCAACCATGCCCGCCGGCCGCTCTACAGCGCGCTTTGGGAGGCAGATGGGAAGAAGATTCGACGCTTTGCACCCGTCGACTTCATCGGCCGGTACATGGACGGGTTCTTCGATTACGCCATAGCTGACGAAGTTCACGAGCTGAAGGGAGGGGATACGGCCCAGGGGAACGCTTTAGGCACACTGGCATCGTCCGCCCGCCAGATTGCGGTGCTCACCGGCACACTGCTCGGGGGCTACGCAGACGAACTCTTCAACATTCTGTTTCGTCTTGAATCCCCCAGAATGCTAGAAGAAGGCTTTGAATACGGGGAAGCCGGTGTTCGAGCCTTTACCGAAACCTATGGGCTGCTGGAGAAGATCACGGTGATTGAGCCGGCCGACAACGCCTGTTCTGAGGCCCGCGTCACCACCCGGCTCCGCCATCGGCCAGGAGCCTCACCCCTGCTGTTCGGCCGCTTCTTGATGAGTCTTGGTGCCTTTGTGTCGCTGGAAGATATCTCCGATGCTCTTCCTCCCTACCAGGAAGAAGTTGTCAGCGTGGAGATGGATCAGCCTTTGCAGAAGGCTTACGAGGACCTAGAACAGGACATCAAGAAGGCCCTGCGCGAGCATCGAGGCAACCAGTCGGTCGCGAGCGTCGCCTTGAATGCTCTCCTCGCTTATCCCGACCGGCCTTTCGGTTTCGGGGACCTGATTGGGCGTGAGTTCAATCCCGAAACCCAGCGTCGTGAGCCGTTCCTGATCGCAGCTACGCGTGACCTGGATGAGGACTTTGTCTATACCAAGGAGCGGCGGCTGGTGGAGGAAGTCAAAGCCTCGCTTGAGCGCGGCTGGAAGGTGCAGGTTTACGCGGTCCATACGCAGAAGCGCGACGTGACACGGCGCTTGGAGAGGATATTGGCCAAAGAGGGGATCAGGGTTGCGGTGCTGACCACGGAGGTTGCCCCGGAGCAGCGTGAGTCCTGGTACGAGAGGCAACTTCGGGCGGGCGTTCAGGTCGTGATCGCACACCCGCGTCTGGTTCAGACGGGACTCGACCTGTGGTCTTTCCCGGACATCTTCTTTTACGAGACCGGCTATTCCATCTACACCCTGCGGCAGGCCAGCCGGCGCTCCTGGAGGATTGGACAGTGGTCGAACGTCAACGTTAAGTTCTTCTACTACACCGGCACCATGCAGGAAGCATGTCTGAGGCTGATGGGGAAGAAGCTGTTGGTCTCGCTGGCGTTGGAAGGGAAGTTCGCAACTGACGGCCTGCAGGCGATCGACGAAGGTGATGACATCCTGATGGCGATGGCGCGGGAACTGGTGACGGAGAAGGGCATCGGGGAGAGTGCGGACGCGGTGTGGAAGCTATTCCGAGAACGGAATAGCTTCCACTATTCCGGGCCGAAGACTATGCCGAGCGAGGAGCCAACCCTCTATTCCATCCCCAGGGTCGAACCGATTCGCTGTGCCCGCCAGCTTGTACTCTTTGAGTGACCGTCTTTCAGAACTCGGCATAGTCTTTGGATTTGTTTCGTGACACCTTCTGGTGAAAGGAAGTGTCTTATGGAACGATTTTTCACCGACCCCAAAGCCTTGCGTCGAATGCGCTCGGGTCCATTGAAGGAATATATCGATCTGTTCGCGCAGCAGCTCTGCGATCTCAACTATACGAGGATCTCTGGGCGCGTACTGCTCCGACGAATTGCTCAGTTCAGTAGATGGCTCAAGCACCGCAGAATAGCCTTGCAGGAGATTACACCGGAGCATGTGGCGCGCTACTTGGAACACCACGGGGAAGTAAAGCACGGCGATGTCACTAACCTGAACCGCCTTCTGGCTTGGCTCCGACAGAAAGGCGCAATCAGAGAGACGCTGGCGCCAACCGTCTCGACGGCCAGGGGGGATACGATGTACCCCGACTTCCCTCTCGCATCTCCCGAGTGGAAAACGGGCATGTGACCCCATCGCTCGCGGTCCTAGAGAGATGGGCGAAAGCCCTGGACGTTGAGCTATACCAGCTTTTCTTTGTTGGGGACGGGAAGCCGGAAGCTCCTAAGCTCCCGGAAAGGATTCCGATTGGGCCCCAGGAGCAGACCCTCTTGGGACTCTTCGGCCAGATGCCCGTCGAAGATAGATCGTTGCTGATATCGGTACCCCGTGACTTGGTTAAACGGAAATGCAAACGTGAGTGAAGAAGGATGGCTCGCCGTGGCAGTCCGTGGCTACGGATGAGACTATTGAAACCCACACGGAGACAACTCCTGGCAGCGCTCCGTCGAACCCGCTGGGTGAGACTGGGTCTCCTGGGAACGGTTCCAGGGTTTCTGGCGGGAACGGGCTTGCCAAACCACACGCCTGTGAGACCCCCTCTTCGTCTGTGCCCAACAATGGTAACGGGTCGGCGGGAAGTTCGAGATTTAACCAACTCCGCAACGAGTTCCTGACGGCGGCACGCCGTGTTGCCACAGCCAAGAAGCAAGCTATCGGTGAAGTGGTGGAATGGGCCAGTGGAGGCACCTTCAAGTACGGCGATGTTGGCCGCATGACGGAAGCCGATATCCCGAAACTGCGGGCGGCTACTGAGCTCATGGCGTCAGCCCTCGCGGGCACGGCTCGATAACCAAGAGTTTCTTTCTTTCCCACACCGTGCCCGACACCACTTCAACTCACTCGGTCCTATGTTTCGGACGCTTAAGCTGCTTCAGCGCGGTAGTCGGAATGATGCACTCACCCTCCGGCGGGGTCAAGCGAGATTCATCATGCGGTTCAAGTACCTCATCAACGGGTTAGTTGGTCGATGCGGAGAATTTTACTGCGGTGAGAGAGTTCTTCCCCTGGCCGAATTTGTCGTTAACCACCGGACATTCGGCATTGCCCTCAACCGATGTGGGGGTCAGCTTTGTCACATTCATCGTGCACTGACTCTTCCCCTTCTCGTAGTCAAAGACCTTGCCCCCCGTAAAGTAGCCAATGCCATTGCCCATGGGCTGATTCAGGTCAACAGCGCCAGCCTTTTGAATCATGACCGAGACCGTAAGGTGATCGCTGGCCGGCTTGCCGTCCTTGGAAAAGTTGAGCATGACTACCGAGAAACCATAAGACTGCATGAAATCGCCTGTTACTTTGTCATAACTGAATTGGGAGCTGCCAAACTTGAAGCTGGCATGGCCAACCTTGGCGGGAACGCTGCCAGGGGGCCCCTGGCCAAAAGCAGCTATGGTTATGGCGAGGAGTGCAGCGCCAGCAAGAAGGGATGCCTTCATGTGTATTATCCTTTCTAAGTAGGTTATTTCCGTATAAACAGGCACCGGAAAATGCCGCCTGGTTCGACTAAAGACGTCGGCAAAATTCTAGCCTTGGACGCAAATGGCGTCAACTGCGAAAACTGCATGGGTGCGAAAACTGCATGTCGTCAATCTGGATGCCTACAGCCAAAAGTCCCATCTGACTGAGCACCATCATCATTTCACCACCAACATGAAGTAGCGGTGCTGTCCACCTGACTTCAGGGAGGAGAGAATGCGGATGCTTCGTCTAAATGCGCCGGCCAGTGTGGTGGCGGATTACTTTCGCCTCTTCGTCAACCGTCGGGCCTACACCATCCAGTCCAACCGACCCCACCCGGAAAGCGCCCGGCATTACTACTACCGTCCCAAGGACAACAAAACCGGCCAGGGGCTCAGCCTGACACCTGACACAATCCGCCGCCACCTCGAGGGCGAAATCACCATCGGCCTCTACTCGATCAACCCCGCCACCCAGTGCTCGAAGTGGGTGGCCGTCGACGCGGACTATCAGGATTCGCTTACGGATCTCCTGAAGCTCGGCTTCTACCTCAGGCAGGATGGGGTGGAGTCGGCTCTTGAGAAGAGTCATCGGGGCGGATATCTCCGGATGTTCCTGGCGGAGCCGCTCCCAGCGCGGGACTGCCGGATCTACGTTTGCGGTCTTGCCCTGCGGTTGGGTATCCCGGTCAAGGGAGGCAGGGGGCGGGAAGGAGTCGAGGTCTTTCCCAAGCACGATGCGTTGAAGTCCGGCAGGTACGGCAATGCCATCCGTGGGCCGCTGGGCATTCACCGGGGCGCAGCTCAGCGCTTCTGGTTTGACGGCGCCGATGAAGATCTTGAGAACCATTGGACTGCCCGTGCCATGCCGCCGTGCACAGCAGGGCGGGCCGGGGAACGAGGATCAGACCGGCGAACAGGTGATCTCTCGCTCGATGAACGGTACCAGACGGGCCGGTCCGTGCCAGCCGTCTACATCGATGTTCGCGAGATGGTCGAGCCAAGTCCCCACGGCGCGGGCGTTGGCCTCGGTATTGACCACCCGGACCTTTATTTGGTTTTTCCCGAGGTGGAGTTGTTCCGTCACGTCGAAGACGAACGGCCCCCACGGCCGCTTTCCGACGGCCTTGCCATTCACCCAGACTTCTGTGCACACCCCGACCACGCCGCAATCCAGGATGACGCGCTCCGCCAGCAGCAGCGCCGGTACATCCACGGACATTTCGTAGACCATCGACCCGGAGAAGTGTTCCAGCCCCGGCACTTTCCATGTTCCAAGCGGAAGCACCGCGGAGGCCGTGGAAAAAGCAAAGGGATGATCGAGCACTTCCCGCGCGCTGACCCGCAAGGTCACCGTGCGCGCGCCACGGGGAAGAGGGATTTCCGCTGCGGCGGGAACCTGTTTATCACCGACAAACACGAGGTACTCATCCCGCAACGGAGGCACACGCAACGCACGTGCAACGCGTGGAATCGCGAAGCTCAGCCAGCCATAGCCTTGCGGCGCTGTCTGCGGATCACTGACAATTCTCGAATTCGACACCAGGCCTTCGATGGCGGACCCATTGGCCTGTTCGATGCGGCAAGTGCATTGCGGCGCCTTGCCGTCATCCGGACTGTTGTGGAGGAACTTGATCAGAATGCTGTTCCATCCGCTCTTGAGGGTAAGCGGAATGCGTGTCGCAAACCCATCGATAGGGTCAAAATAGAGGGGGCGCATGAAGCGCGAGTAGACTTTCTCATGATTCACGAAAACGGTGGTGGGGTGAGGCGCTCCCAGCAGCATAACCGCCAGGCCCCCTTTCGGGTGGTAAACGTTGGTTTGCAGGTAAACCGTTCCCTGCATCACGGGGGCGCGCAGCACACGGCCATAGTCGACCACGTAGCAGTCCGGACCGTAAGGCCCGCCTGCCACCTTGATGGTTCCATTCCATGTGGACGCCAGGGGCACAATGGAATCGTCAGCAGAGTTGAATTCCACCCAGTGGAGTTGCTGGCCATCTTTGCCGATGTAATCCTTGCCATAATCGATGCGTTCGTCGCTCTCCGGCGCGTACGCTTCCTCCAAGCCGTGGTCGTCGGGGTTGGGGAACAGGCCAATCGTATTCCACTTCTGGATCGAGCGCATCTGCGGAGCAAGCCAAAGGGGATTCCAACTCGCCTTGTCGCCGGTCTTGGCGTACCAGCGCTCCTTCAGGCCTCGGCCCGTAGGATCCTCGCGCACCTGGGCATAGGGCGAGTCGATGGATGGTGCTTCCACCGTGACGTTCCACTCGCCCGAGATTTCAAGCGGGAGCGCACTCTTGGAGTGATACTCTCCCCGGTAGCGGGTCTGGCCCTTCTGCAATTCCACGTACCCCGTTTTATCGCCGGGCGCCCCACGTCCATGCACCACCACTTGCTTCTCGTCGGCGCGCAACACATGAAACTCTTCCAGGTTTGTCGCCGCGAGCGCCAGGGGTTGGGCCGGGCCCGTGGGATCAAACACCACATACGCGGCATCCCAAGATCCCAGGGCCAGCCGTACGAGAGTTTTGTCCCCCTGCGTTTCATAGAAGAGGGGTGAGCGCTTGCCCGTTGGCGCTTCCCATTTTTCCGGCCGGCCCTTCGCCTTGAATCGCAGCATGTGGGTGCGAGCCTCGGCCTTGTCATTGACAACCCAGTAGAGATCAACACCGGCGTTCCGCTTGTGCAATACGTAAAGGTTGTCGGTCGGCCCTTCCACCAGTTCGATGTCAGGATCCAATACCTCACGAATAATCTCCACGAGGTCGGTGACATGACCTGGCACCCAATAAGAGCGCCCGCCGCTTGCGCTCTTGCGCATAGCGTAAGGTTCAACGTTGGGATGAAGATCGAATACTTCCTCCCAAATCGCTTTCAACTCCGGGTCCTCGCGGCCGGACTCCACCGAGGTATAGGGGAGGCGGCGCAGAGCGATAACCGTCCCACCCGCCTGGTAAAGGTCGCGCACCCGCATGGCCGTGCTCCGCCGCGTGGTCGACATGGGCGGAAGAATCAAAACCTGAAACTCCGAATTGTTGATGCGCAGGCGGCCGCCGCCCAGCTCGCTCTTTGCGAGGTAGTAATCATCCGCGACCATAAAGTCGTAACGCGCTTCGGTAAGGCGCATTTTGAGATCAGCGTATTGCTCACTGGTCTCCACCGCGTCGGGGCTCCAGTCGGCGTTCCCTAACAGGTGGGTGAAATCGTCGTTACGGAATGCCGATGACGATTGTCCCCAAATGGACACTTGTGGATAAAGCACAACAATATCGCACAGGCGCTGGCTTTCGCAATTGACGAAGCTGATCCGCCGCATCTGGTCCGCGTAGAAACGAAACCAGGGCAGGTACGGCTGCCCGCGGAACCAGTCCGGCGGATAGTTGGTGCGCGCCAGATCATAATTGAAGGCGTGCGGAACGAACTCACCGATGTCCCAGGCGCCCAGGCAGTTGGAAACTCGGCGCATCATTTCGGGGCTCAAGTAGGAATCGCTGCCTTGCACGCCCTGATTCTCGCAAACCACGTGTTTTCCCTCGAAGGCGGCAACGGAAGCGACCTCCCTCAGCCAAACCGACTCGTGCGCCCATTCCATCAATGTGTCGCAGCCTGGAATGCTCATGGAACGTAGGATACGATAGAAGTCGCCTTGCCACGCGGCCCCCCAGAAGAGCGACTCTTCCCAAACATGCCCCGAATGATAGATGTTGTGCTGGCCGCACCAGTCGCTGACCTGCTTCCAAAAGTTGTCGGAGTACAATTCACTGATCGTGTCCAGGAGATCGCAGCGGAGTTTCTCCGTCTTGGGGCCAATCTCGTAGATGAGGCCGGGAAGGTAGGGAATGAGATCATAACCCACCTTGCGCCGGAAGGTTTCGAAAAGGAGGGGCGTCCACGGCAGCTTGTCTCCGTAAGAGCCCTCGTGATCGGCAAAGGTGGCGGGCATGGCGTTGCCAAAGTACTGGCTATATCGCTTATAGAACTCCTCGTAATAGAGCTTGATAAATGCGCCAATCGCCTCCCGGTTCATCAGGTCCACCGTACCCCCGTTGGGCATCGCCGGTACCAGGTCGTAAGCGGTGATGAGCCACTCTCCTTCGGGCACGTCCCAGGAGACTTCCTTGGCGCCCTTTTCCCAAGCTACTGCTTGCAGGGTATTGCCATCCAAGCGGTCTGGCCCCAGGCGTTTTCCGGCGGCCACCGCAACCGTTTTCTCTGTGAGGGGCGAACTCCACCGCTTCGGCCCCTGGACGATACTTTCCGTTGACCGCATGCGTCGCGAATGGAATTCGGGATTGGCTTCGACCACGTGGCTCTTGTTGGTCCCCGGCATCCAATAATCGCGAGCCTCACCGCTGGGCCACTCAAACTCGTCGACCATGCAGAGACAAAATCCCGCGTCCTTGGAGGCCTGCAAGGCTCCGCCCAGTGCCTGCCACCACTCTTCCGACATATAACGAGTCTGAAGACCGTCGCGATTGTGGGCATAGGCGCCGTAAACGCCGTGCTCAACCATTTGGCGAATTTGGCGTCCCAGCTCCTCGCCCGTTAGGGCGCCGTTCCAAAACCAAAACGGCCGGATGCTGTATTTCCTGTCCGGATCGAGAAACTTTTCGTAAAGCGCCGCCACCCCGCCAGAGAGTTCCGCCGGCTGGGCCGAAAACATGGAACCCTCTTTCAGCGCCAAGCCGCCCAAACCGGCTCCGGTGACCTCCAGAAAATCTCGCCGCGTCATTTTCATCATGAATACCCCGAAAATTATGAATACAGAATCAAACTTGTCGAGCCCGCGATTATAAATGCCCTCCGCACTCTGGCACAGCTACTTGGCGTTTTGATTTCGCGTCCCATCAGGTCGCCATACGAGAACATGGAAACCGGCATTCGCTTCTTGGCGTTCCAGTACGTCAGAGTATACACCCGGTTGTCTCCAACCGAGCCCTTTCGGTGCATTTTGACTCTCCGAGATGGTCCGAACGACTCTCTTCTGCCTTCCGCGAGTCCTGAACGCCTGCAGTCGTCGCGTGCTCCATCGGTATTTCAGACACCGCAGCGTCCTGGGGTGTTTTCATCCGCATTCCCACTACCCAAGCCGGGGTTACCCCGTGGGAACCGGCAGCCTCGCGATCCTGCCCAGCATGGCTCCGAGGAGCCGCCGCGTCAGAAGGCTCTCCGCCAGCAGCAGCCAGTAGTAGCGGGTATGTTTCAGCAGGCGACCGCCCGCCTTCACCAGCCTCTGCTGCAAGCTGGTGAGTGACCACTTGCCGACCTTCAGGTGCTGCTCGATGAGTTCTCCGAAGCCGAGTTGCTTGTCGAATTCCCGCACCAGAACTAAGCCGCCGTCGGAAGTGACGCGGGAACCTTGGAAATCTACCTTGAGAGGGGCGTTGAAGGAGAGCTGAAAGGGCCGGTTTTGTATCTCACCCATTGCGTACAAGACCTCCGGAGCGTCTTCATCGCGTTCACACCCGCATGAATAGTGATGACGGCGACGATTCGAAGATTCAAAGGTGCAACCAAAAAATGGAAATGTGGGTTAAGAGTCCTTTCTCGAAAGGAGCACGTACATGATTCGATCTATGGAGGAGTTTGCGTCGGCGTTCCATGCCGCGCGGTGTGTCTCGACGCTGCTTGTGGCGGTACGCACTGCCGACCCAGCAAGCACAACCCATTTCATCATCGAGACTCTCAAGCAAGGCCGCGAGCTTCCACCGCTGCTCGGGTGGGAAGTGGTCCGCGGCCTCTATGCGATCGGCCGGGACAGCGGCGAGGAACTGGCGCGCGTGCTTGGTGAACGTCAGGCTGCGACGATTGGGCCGGTCGATGCCCTGCTTTTGGCTCAGCAGCTTGGCGAGGATGGCCTCCTGCTTTACTCGAACGCTCACCGCTTCTGGAATGACCCCGGAGTGATGCAAGGGATCTGGGACCTGCGAGACCCCTTCAGGGCGACGGGCAGGACGCTGGTCCTGCTAACAGTTCCCGGCGCGACCTTGCCGCAGGAATTGGGCCAGGACGTTCTCGTCCTTGACGAGCCTCTGCCTTCCACCACTCACCTGGAGCAGATTGTTCGGGAGACTTTCAACGCGGCCAAGCTGGATGAGCCCGAGCGCCAGGTGATCGATAAGGCGGTTGACGCCCTGATTGGCCTAGCTGCATTCCCGGCGGAACAGGCACTGGCGATCTCATTGGTCAAGCGCCAGCTCGATACGGAAGACCTCTGGGAGGGCAAGCGCCAAATCATTGAGCAGACACAGGGCCTGTCGGTGTGGCGAGGCGGTGAGACCTTTGAGGATATTGGCGGGGTCGAGAACGTCAAGAGCTTCCTGCGGGCAGTGCTTCGAGGTGTTGATCCTCCACGCGTTGTCGTGTTCATTGATGAGATTGAGAAGGCGTTTGCAGGAACCGGTACCGACCTCTCCGGTGTAAAGACGGAGATGACCGGGACCATCCTGACGTACATGCAGGACTGTGAGGCGGATGGAATTGTGTTTGTCGGTCCAGCGGGGGCTGCCAAGAGTGCAGCAGCAAAGGCCACGGGCAGTACTGCAGGCATCCCCACGATTGCTTTCGACTTGCCGGCCATGGAGAGTTCTCTGGTGGGTGCTTCGACCGAACGCTTGCGTACGGCGCTCCAGATCATTGACGCGGTCTCGCAAGGGAGGATGCTGTTCATTGCGACTTGCAATTCCATCGCGAGCTTGCCTCCCGAGCTGCGCAGGCGCTTCACGCTGGGCACGTTCTTCTTCGACCTGCCCTCGGAGGAGGAGCGGGAGACGATCTGGGGAATCTATCTCAAGAAGTACAACGTGTCAGGCGACCTACCCAACGACGAAGGCTGGACAGGCGCGGAAATCAAAGAGTGCTGCCGGAAGGCGCATCGCTTGGGAATAACTCTCCTGCAGGCCGCGCGCTACATCGTGCCGGTTTCACGTTCCGCGGCTGAGCAGATCAAGGCACTGCGCCAAATGGCGTCAGGGAAGTTTATCAGCGCCTCGACACCGGGCGTTTACCAGTACCAGGAGAACCCGCCCGCATCCCGGCGACGCGTCATGCGGGATCTGGATGGGCCGCTCACCGTCATGCCACCCTCGAATTCCGAGGCCTGACTTGTTGGGCCAGCCTCATCAGCGTGTCGGGGAGGGGGGTACGAGTTTCCCCATCAGCAGTACGCCCTCGCTTCGGGGAGCGGCGCTTCGTGCGGGATGGCTTGGTGCGCAGGCTCTTTCCCCCAGCAGGCGAGCAAGAGCACGGTTCCGGTTGGGCTCAAATGGATGTAAAAGACGTTATCCCCGGCTTCGAGGTCGTAGAAATTCTTGCGATGATGGTCGGCAGTGGAGGTCACCCCGGCCACCAGTGCGCTGCGCAGCGCTTCGACCGTCTCTGACGGGTAACGCCGAAGATTATCAATCCGAAATGGGCCGTTCATCTTGAGTATCACGCTTCCCTCCCTTCGCCGGGAATCCATAGCTCTGAGGATTAGTACGCTTGGAAGCGCGGAAGAGTTTCACAAATCGCGAAGTCTTCCTTCCAACGCCAAACCTGCGTACCGTCATAAGAATTTCCACTACACAAAGGAGGATGAAATGGCCACAGCATTACCAATCCTGGATATCCAGGAACCTGGCGCAGACCTTGCCAGGAAAACAGTCTTCATCAAACTTCATCTCGGCTTGCTGGGCAACAGTCGAAAGGTCAGCTCCTCTCAGGTCGCAGTTGATGCCGACAAGGCGTTAATTCGCGTCTCCAAGACTCTGCTCGACTCGCCGGAGTTGCAAGCCATCCGCACCCTCGATGGCGACATCCGTCATTTCCTGTACGACATGTGCTTGCCCTTCGAGGTCGGCATTCACCTCTTGCCGCTGGGCTTGGTGGAGACGGTGGACGAGAGGCTGCACGAGTTCAAGGATAGACGAGGCGAGCTGGTGGAGTCGTTTCTCAGCGCCTATCCGCGCCTCTGCCAAGAAGCCGCTGGGCGGCTGCGCACGCTCTATAACCCAGCTGACTACCCACCCGTAGACGAGGTGCGCTCCCACTTCACCTTCAGTGGCAATACGTCAGCTATGGCGTGCCGGAACAGCTTCGAGAGATTTCGGCCCAATTCTTCCAAGAGGAACGCGAAAAGGCCGTGGTGGCAATGTCGGAAGCCTGTAGCGAGATCCAGCAGGTGATGCGGGCCTCGCTGCTGGAGCTGGTGAGCCACCTGCGCGACCGGCTGGGGGACCAGCCGGACGGCAAGCCGCAGCGTTTGCGGGAATCAACCCTGCAGAAACTCCGCGATTTCCTGGGGACTTTCGACCTGCGCAACGTGGTGAATGATATCCGAGAGGATCTCGAGTTTGGCGTGCGCATTATTCTGATAGCCCACTTGGAGCAGGCCCGAATCCAAATTCAGGTGGACGTCGGCTTCGGGGACGCCGTCACTCCGCCACCGGAGGACGTCGAATTCCCCACAATTCTTGGGTTTCCGGCTCCTCACCTGCGAGCCTATCGTCGGGAGACTGTCGTGGCGGAAAAGTTTCAGGCGATGGTGATGCTGGGCATTGCAAACAGCAGGATGCGAGATTGCTACGACCTCTGGTTTCTGTCGCGCAGATTCGAGTTCAGCGGCCTGCTGCTCAGCCAAGCTATCAAGGGCACCTTCACTCGACGAAGAACCGCCGTGCCGACACAAACTCCTCCCGCTCTGACTCCGGAATTCTCGGCCAGCCCCGATAAGCTAGCGCAGTGGAAAGCGTTCGTCCGCAAGGCCGGGTTGGCGTCAGACCAGACTGCGTTTCCAGAGGTTACTGTGGCCTTGAATGAGTTCCTGATGCCTCCGACACTTGCACTCATACGCAGCCTGAAACCAGCAATGCGCTGGCCGCCCGGAGGACCTTGGCGTGACACGTGAATGAGCAAGGCATTGGGCCACATCTGGGCCACAACTGCGCGGGAATACGGGGTAAAACAGGCCGTTAGCAGCCAACCAAGGGCCTTAAGAATCAACACCGGGTACAACTTCGACATGCCTGGCAGTCATGAGGTCGAGAGTTCGAACCTCTCCAGGTCCACCATAACCCACGCTGCATCAAACAATTACAGACAAGGAAAACCTACCGCGTGGTAGGCGCCAATTGACTCTGACCACCATCTATGACCGCTTTTTGACTTCCGGTGAGTCTGGCAAAGGCTTGCTCAATTGCTTCAGCCTGTGGGTGTACATACCGCTGGGTTACGATGATGCTCGCGTGGCCGGCGATACGAGCCAGCGCATAGAGCATGAAATCAATCCACATCACGGCCTAGGATTTCCGACACCTCACTGAAGTTGATCCAGCAGGCAATTTGCATCTGCCAGCAACAGTTGTGGTGCAACTCCAGAGATATGCTTTCCGGTCTGGGCATTCACCTGGTTGACAAAAGCATTCAGGATGTTTTCTGCCGTTTTCTTGTCTCCTCCGGCGGCGGCAATCGAAGCAGCATTGATATTGCTTGAAAGGGCCTTCGCAATGCCTTTGTTGGCGATCAGGCCCAGGGCCAAGGTGTTGTTGATGTCGTCGAGCGTGCCCTGAAACGTCGCAACCATGGTCACAATTCCTGATGACTCCGGAGCCGGAGAGTATGGGAGTTGGTAAGTGGATGTTGCGCCGATGGGACTGGGTAACCCAACAGGCTCATGTGCAAGTCCTCTTGAGACTTCGATGTAATCCAGCTCAGTGAAAGCCTCGCCGCCAGTCACAGGCGGCATTTGGGAAGACTGGTCAGTCGTTAGGTCAACAGGGGCTGAGCTCTCTCCTCTGTGGAAGTCCTCACCCTGGTCCTCAATGGGAGCTGCAGGGACTCCACCAGTCGCCATCTTTTCTGTTGGGACTATTTCTTCTTTTGGCCCCGTCGCAGACGCCTGTTGGGCAACAGAAACGGGGACTTGTGGTATAGGAGGGGCAGAGGTAGATATGATAAGTTTTCCACGGGAAGCGGCAACCCCCAAAGGCTTGCCCAACGAATGGTTCACGAGGTCTTGGAGCCGTCCCCACTCCTCATCTTCCAGCCTGTCGTGAAAACTGACGAGCTTCACAAACTCCGAGAAGATGTGCTGCCCCCGAGCAAGGGCGTCGGCGTCCGGATGTATGTTAGGCCAAGCTGTTTCGGCGATACTGCTGCGCAATTCTCGCGCTTTTTCCTGACACTGAAGTAGTGCGGCAAACTCAACGCCATCTACGTGGGTGATAGAGAGGACTTTTTCCAAAACGCCGCTGGCTGCTTGCTGAATGTTCCGGTGTGCAGTTTGTTCCTCGATTACATCCGACAGAATCTCCATGAATGACCGAAGGTCTCTGATCGAGCCAAGCTCTGATGTCTGAGGAAGTCCAGCAACTGACTCCGAGAGCTTGAGCACCTCCCTCTTAATCTCTTCAAACCGTTCCGCAGAATTCGCAAGTTCCTGAAGGAGCTCTTGGGGCACGGGACGTCCCAAACTCTCCAGTAGTTCACCGGCCTCTGGAAGGCGCATTGCCAGGATCTTGAAGTTCACCTCCAGGTCATTTAATTGATTGATAAGAACCTCGGAAAACGGCGGCATGATTCCTCCTCGCAGCAATCTCTCTCGTCAGAAAGTGGCCAGATGTTACGTAACTCTTAAGCTCTTAAGCGAACTGCAATAGAGCTTAATGGTGCTGAGTATGTGTTCAAATCGCTTGAGTTATTTCGCTTCAAAGGAACTCCGCATCTGACTGTGCGGCTGCTCCCACAACGGCCACGGTCAGCGGTATCCCGGTTAAGTTCTCAGCACGGAGGCCACTCCAGTGTCCCATCACCCCATCCTCCGGCGGGGATTACCTGCGTTGATAGTTACGCTACAATTCCCAATGCGTCGAGAGCACCAAAGTACTGATTGCCTTAATCAGGGCTGTGGAGGGACCCATTCGCAACTGAACAAAGCTCCCAATCAACGATCCATAATTCAAAATTCAGAATTCAGCCTTGCCCGACCCCAGCACCCATGACTTGGCACCTGACACTCGGCACCCGAACCCAGTCTTCCTTCCTCACCTACCACCTACCCGACCCTAACTACCATTCTTTTCAACAACATTCCCGCTTTCGACCCGTAACTACATTTGTTTTCTATAACATTCCCGCTTTGTCACTGCCCGTGGAAAGCCGACCCTTTGTTTTCATAGACATCCCCGCTTCGTGCCTTCACTTTTTAAACTTACTAGTTTTATCTTTCCCTGTCGACGGTGACATCTTGTCTGGGGCTGCCATGCCTGCCAAGAGCCCTCTCCGTCCCGCCTCCCTCAAGTGCGGTCGGCAGTAGGCAGTCGGCGGTGACGAGAAGTTAAGAAGAAAACTCACAATCCATAATTCAGAATTCAGCATTTTTCTTCCCCAACCCCACCTACCATCCTAGCCTATCTGCCGCCGCCTGTCAAGGGACACAGAGTCGGTTCCGATCTCCGGCCAGAACTTACCTCCGCCGGGACGGGACACCCTCATCCTGATAGCTCCGGACAAGGGTATTGGCTTACCCCCCTATGCGGAGCGATGAAAGCACATTTGTGGTTTCAGTTGTCGTTCTTGGCTTGGCGGGTCGTGACTTCACCAGTCCCAGGGCGTCTCGACCCCGAAACACCGGTTGTCGTAGACGACCGAGCCCGGCTGAGTTGTGCCGCGGACTCGCGAACGGCTTCGGCCATGTGAACTTTCTCAGGCCACGTCAGCGCCGCGCGCCGCTTTTGCCATGCGGCTTGGCGCTCCAACAGTTTGCGCGTTTCAGTCATTCAGGAACCTCGCCTCGAACCGCGTCCACGCAGCCGCCAATCCGTGCCGCGCGGCCAGCCGCGCCACTTGCTCGCGGCTGACGCTGCTAGAATATTGAAAATAGTCGTTAAATTCGAAGCGGCATCTCAGCGGTGTTCATCGCGGTTTTTCTCGCGCTTGGGCGCTTTGCTGTGTTCTTCCTTTACGGCATGCCCTGCTTTGGCATCTTCCCGTTCGCGCGGCGACCGTTTTACCAGTTCATGCCGTTCCGGCGGGCGAGGCGCCGACGCCGCGAAGCGCCGGACGTTGTAGGGATGCACGTAGGTAGCGCGATTCGCCCAAGTCCTGCCCCAGGGCACGTTATTGACGATGACAGCGTGACCGCCCCAGTTGAAGCGGGTCAGGCCCCATCCCCAAGGACGAAACGCGAGACCAATAGCGACGCCAAAACCGAAGCGGATCGCGGCACCCACGGCGAAGCCGATCCGGGGAGCGGCAAACACGATGGCGGGACTGTAGGAGGGCACCACGATGAACGCAGGGTTCGCCGGCATGATAGTAATGTACGGCCCCATCCCCACGATAATCGACGGATTCGATCTCAGATAGCCATAGTTCGCGGCTCTCCTGCGCATCCTCTGCACCGCGTCCATCACGTCGGGGCGCTGCGCCAGGACGGCATCACCCAGCTCCTGCGTCCAGCCCATGTCGGAAGCCATCATATCGAGGACCGAAGGAAAGGGTAAGAGCGCCTGCACGCTTGGGTCCCAGGGCAGTTGGTCGGCCGTGATGGCTTGGGCCAAGGCGTCGCCGGTAAGGTAATGGTGCTCGTCCGCCCACTGCGCGGCGTCGGGAATGTCGTTAGAAAAGGTCGACGCGGTGAGAATCTGCGCGAGCAATGGATCGGGATACAGGGCAATGGGGGATACCAACCTGTCTAACTCCTGCGGCGGATAGGAAGGCGGCGCTTGCGCAAACGACGCAGCAGTGAATAGCTCCGCCGCAAAAAAGAGTGCGGAAGAGGCGGCAATGCATCGAATCGTGAACTTTGTTTTTCTCATCCTTCCGTTCAGCATTTTTCAGTTCCTCCTTTTTGAGTTCCTTTGCTCAGGGATGAGCAACCTGCTCCAGTAATTCCCCTCCATGAGGAGAGTAACTTGCCGGGAGTCCCTACGGGGCCCTGGATTATTGTACCAGGGGGCAGAGCGAGTTTTGGCCTGTTTCCGGGCCTTTCAGCTCGCAGCTACCCTCCACTTCCCCGCCCGCGGCCCGACCCCGGAGTCCCAGGTGCAAGCCCGGGCGGAATTGCAACGAAATCTTCCGTGATGTAAAGGCTACCATCCGGCCCTTTCACGATCCCAATTCCCACGTCAGTGTAATTCGCGTTCAAGATGTTTGCCCGATGATTGTGCTGGAAACGGGGCTCGTTCATAAATGCGGCTTCCGCGCCCAGAACGGTTCCGTCGATGGCGATATTCTCTCCCGCAGCCCGCCAAGGAATCCCGGCCCCGTTTATTCGCGTCGAAAGGGTCCTACCCTCCGGGTCAACATGGTCAAAGAATCCTTGCTCGAGCATGTGGCGGGAATGCGCTCGCGCCACCGCAGCCAGGTTCTCGTTCCACCTCAGGGGCTGCGCTCGGCCACCAGTCTCGGCGGAGGTCTCGGGATCCAAGCGCTCGTGGTTGACGAGCGCCCACATCTGCCTTTCCAAATCGGCCATGCGGTTCGCGCCAAAGTTTGGCTGGGGAGCCGTTTCACCGGGACCAACCTTCGGTGTGCCATGGCTCGGACCGAAGGGATGCCAGACGCCCGGTTGACTTTGCCCCGCCACGGAGGCGTTATCGCTCTCGCCGAAGTGATGCCACGCACCCGATTTGACGGGTTTCTTCATCGGCGTGTTTTGCGCTGCCTGGACTTCAGTCTGCGGGGGCGTGGCAGCGTCCGGCTTGGCGGATGTTTGAGCCTGGTCTGGAGCCGCGCAGGCTATAGTTGCAGCCCACAAGAAGCCAGCGAAAACGACGGCTGACTGGCAACGAGGAATGGCTTTCAACAGGCATCCTCTTTTCATGGCACACGTCCGTGCTTCGAGCACCCCCAGTAATTCCAACTTGGTGGGACGCAAGCGCGTTGCCAAACAAAGCTCCCAGCCAGAAATCTATCACCTGTTTTATGTGCGGGTTAGTGCTGGGGCACGTTGCCTGCCGGAAGACGGGAACGGACTGTGGCCGATCTCAGCCAGCCATTGGCCGATTTCGGGCAGTTTGGTGCCAGTCTTGCCATCCCCGAGAACATTCGATGAGTTCATCGAATCTCTCAGCGTTCGTCCAACTGCCGTCAAAGCCACGGCGCGGCGGAAAAGCCGCCCACCATTAAGATCGGCGGGCTTGCGAGCGAGCCTTGCGCTACTTTTCTCCAACGGCGCGGGTTCTGGCCCCGTCGCGGTACAATAGTGCGTACGGGTCACAGGAGGTGGGCATGTCCGAAATGATCATCCGTCCGACGATGAAATTCATACGATTCGGATACGCGGTGATGGTTGTGGTCGTGGTGGCTTTGGTCGTTGCGATGATGCGCATCGAATGGCCGCCCTGGATTCCGTCCCCATGGCGACCTTGGATTCCCTGGTTGCCCGCGCTCCTTCTGGTCTGGCCGCTGATACGCCATCTCCGCAACCGCCTGACCAAGATGACGATCCTCGATGACAGACTGCGGTACGAAACGGGCCTTCTGAGCAGGACCACGCGCACCATCCTGATCTCGCGAGTGCAGGATGTGACGGTGCGTCAGCGGCTCGGCCAAAGAATTTTCGGAGTGGGCGATCTTTCGATTGAGACCGCGGGCGAGGCGAGCAGGCTGACAATTTCCCAAATCGACCGGCCGCAGGAAATCGCGGACCACATCAACGAACACTCCCAGAGGGGACATTCGAAGGACCAACTTACCTGACAACGAGTAGCCACGGCACGGATGCTGTGCCGTGGGCTTTTCCGCTTCCCACCCCTGCGAACCCATTATCTGTAATTGATCACGACGTCGGGACCAGTGGGAATTGAATCTTCGTCATTACAGACGGGCCTATAATGGTAATAGAGTGCTCGTTCTGCCCCGTCTCTACCCTTCTGTCCGGAAATCTCGGCAAAAGCAAATCTCGCAGCATACTTTTCCAAACGACTCCGGAGACATTCGTTCTGTTCGCTGTCAAAATCCAGATGTTCTTTGAGTGCCCTCTGTAGGTCATTTGTCTGTCCAATGTATCGGACCTTCAAACGACCACCCTCTTGCACGATGCCTATCTTATACACCCCGGATCTCGCGGGAGCGTACTTATCGACATTTTTGTCGGTATATCCGTAATACCCTTCCCACATGAGTCCGAGTGCCCTTATCAATGCCATGGTTCTGAATCAGCTCCTCTCAGCAGCGGAGCATTGCGCTCAACGTGCTTGACCGCCTGGGCGGGCACCCAACCGCATAGGGGCGGTTGGCGAGCCTTCGAGCGATATTATGCCATTTTTGCTGTGTGAGCGACAGCAGGTGGCCCAGAGTCTCGTTTTTCAGAGACTCTGCGGCTTTTCCTTCAAATTCGTCCCCGTTCATCGGCCGGCAGCAGTACACGATCGATGGCCAGAATGCCATGCGCGCCGACGCCTGCGCTCAGGCCTCCCGTGCAATCGTGCCCACTCGACCACTGCCACTCCTCGGCTCGTTCTTTCCAACTCGCTCGTTCTCCGTGGTTGATTAATTCCCGGGCGTTTTTAATACTGAACTTGCCCACACGAGCGGGACATAGCCTTCATACCGGTTCCCCGGTGCTCGGGGATTCGCATAGAAACCGCCTTCAGCAAGGGACTTGGTGGCAAACCCGAACGTGTAATGCCACACTTCGCTGAACGCAAGCGCGAATGGCACGCCGTTGTGCATGGGCGATAGCCCCGTCAGCTCATCTTTGATGGGCGGGTAATTCCGACGAAGCCATTCAGCCATGATCGCGCGGCTCAATTTCAGAGTCGCGTCGACCAGGGGCTTGTCACGCTCGGTGAGAAGGGGAACTCCCACCGAATACCGATGGTCCGTCTCGCGCAAATAGCCGGTGGCCATGAGCAGTTGTAGTGTCGCTTTCTGGCGGCCTTCTGGTATCGGAAGCGCTTTAGCGAGTGCTGCGCCGGTGTCTGTCCGGTTGGCGATCGCGTCCATCACCTGGCCAGCATCATCCATTGCCAAAAGAATGTAGGTCACATATTCGGAACGAAGCGCCGCATACACGTCCGGCGTCTTCCGCCAACTGTCGGTTGCGCTCTCAAGGCCGTCGAATACATCGGGCAAACCCTGCAGTCGAGGCAGAGAATCACCATCACCGAAGGTCGAGAAGCTCATCTTGGAGCCAGGTGCGGTCTGGCTATCCAGGTATAGTCCCACAAAATCCAAGTGTGCTCCCTGCTCTGCCGAGTGCACGAAATAGACGTCGCCGTTGGCATGGCGCGGCTGCTGGATTCGATAGCCGAGCTCGGTGGTAAGGTCGAGCCCTCCCCAATTGAGCGCTGCGCCAGCAATCAGGCCAAACGCCAACTGGGGGCGCAACGCCGCATTCGGGTAGCGATTGAAAATCTGGTCAAATTCCACCCTGTGCGCGCGGAACGCATCCGCCAGGCTTTGGCCGTAACGCGCGCTGACGCGATAGATGGTTTGCTGATCCTGCACGGTCAGCAGAAGATAATTAAGCCGGTAGGTGTCCTTGTCCTGTCGCAATAGCTCAAGCTGCAGTAGATGATTGAGGGACACCGGCGTTCCCGCCAAGCCCCTTTCTACCTCTGCCTTCGTAAGAGGATGCTGTGCCGCGTCAAGCATCAAGCGTTGGACCGGTACAAACGAAAGAACATACTGAGGATCATCCAAGCCAGATGCGCTTATAGAGCCTGTCACTCCGGTGCTGATCAAAGGCTTGCTGGCGGTGTTCTCTGCAGGTTTGTCTCCTTGCAGCGCATGACCCGACCCCACCACCAACAGGACTGCGGCGAGCATCCCCGCAAAATGAATTCGCATTTAGGATCTCCTTCTTAACCTCGAAAGCTCAGCCTGCTCAGCCTATTGGTACGAAGTGGGGCCGTTAGGAGTTCCGCGGGAATGGCTGCTTCCGGGGTGAGCGGTCACGAGCTTACCCCGCCCGCTCGCAAACGATTTGTCCCCCGGCGGCGTAACCCAGTGGGGTGCAATTCGCGGCTAGGGCGAAGTGAACTTTAGTGCCGGCGCCGGAGGCTCGGGGGGCTTAGCGAACTTCGCGTCGTCGATGGGGACGTTCTGTTGGATCTGGTCCACCTGAATAGTGAAGCGCCCACCGGGCCGAGCAAGCGTCCAACGGAAGGGGACCTTGACGCCCTCGGCGTCGCGATAGTCAGCATAGTCAATCTGTATGGGGTTGCGCCCCAGCGGCGTCTCGACGTAGCGCACCAAGCGCACCAGCAGCCCTGACTGCCGGCTGAGGTACAGCCTCACCGGCGGCTCACCCGGATTTTCGCCGAGGAGGAGGTAGGTTTCCTCGTCGCCGACCTTTTCCGGGCGTTCCACGCGAAGCTGGCTGAAGATGTGCCTGACGTGTACAGGAAGGTAGAAGTCAGCGTCAAGCCTTGCGCCGTCGAGTTCCCCGCCGCTCATCTCACGCGGCGGCCTGCCGGAAATGCCAAGCCATCCCACGCGACCATCATACGCCGTGATGCTGTCTCCGTTCGGCAGGTGCATCACGGAGAGGCGTTTGTCCGGGGCCTTGGCGAAAACTTCGACGGGGAACTGGCGGCCGCCAAAGCCTGTGAGCGTGCCCTTCTCGACACGGCTCGAGATTTTCTGGAGAGCGTCCGCGCCGCCGAGCGCCTGCACGAACCTCTCGAGGAGTTGATCCGCGGTCGGCATAACGAGGGGATTCGTGCCGCCGGCGTTCATCGCCCCGCGTGGCTCCGGTTTTGGCTCCTCGTCGGCAATGAGGGGCGTTCCGACCGGGTCGGTCGCGCCGTGGTGACAGGAATAGCAGGTGACTTCGCGATGGCCGTTGAAGTTGTCTTTGTTGATGGCGAACATCATCTGAATCATCTTCCGCGCCGTCTGCTTCGGCTTCTTGTCGTCCTTATCGAATGCGCGCTCGACGTGGCAGTGTTCGCAATCAACACCCAATGAGGCCGAGATGAACTGCATTGCCGGAATCACCTGATCGGCTGGAACACCCTTAAAAACCTGGATGTTCTTGTAAGCCTCTTCCGCCATTTTGCGTCCTGCCGGGACTGACTGTGCCGGTCCGGTCTGCGCCTGCGCCACCAGAATCACCAAAGCAAAAGCCGACGCAAGGCCCGCGATACCAAAGACTGTCCTTTTGGACCTCGTTTTCATGTGTGCTCCCTGTTTTTGAAGGCAAGAAGGAAGTATATCAAATCGCAGGGAACATGCATCCGTCAGTTGACGGACCTGCCGTTCAAAGAAACTGCAGGGATTCTTCGTCCCGACAGGTCGGGACTCAGAATGACAGGGGCTAGGCACTTTACTCATTTTGGTCACGCGCTGCCAGCGCCTTGATACCCGCGAGGGTCTCCGCGGCTGACCGGCCCGTGATGCGAATGAGCTTCCGGCGCGATTTTCGCCCGGAGATAATAGCCACACACGCTTGCGGCAGGCGTAATGCACGTGCGAAAAAATAGATACAGGCCTCGTTGGCCTTGCCCTCGGTGGGTGGCGCATGTAGCTCCAGGCGGAGTTCTCCGGTAGAGTCATACGCCAAGCGCTCGCGGGCGGAGCGAGGCTTAACCTTGAGCCAGAAAGAGACCGTTTCTTGTTCGACTTTGAAGTCGGGCATGGTCAATTGTCCCGCCACGGCGGGTCAGTTGTCAGTTGTCAGTGGTCCGTTGAAAGAACGGGGCTAGGGGCTGGGGCGATTTTGGATTTTAGATTTTAGATTTTGGATTACCCGCCTCCTTTGCACCCACCCGCTTTAGCCTTGTGCTTACTGCCTTCTGCCTTTGAACAGCCGCAGGTCCGGAGAGCGGGACCTGCGCTACCCCTACCTTCTGTCTACTGCTTTCTGCCTTCTGCTTTCTACTTTCTGCTTTTTCGAATCAGCTCCTCACTCCGAAGATAGCGGTTCCCACTCGGATGATGGTTGCCCCCTCTTCAATAGCGACTTCGAAATCGTGGCTCATGCCCATCGAGAGCTCCTGCATGGAGAGGTTGGGGATGTTTTTCGATTCAATCTCCTGAGCCAGCTCCCGGAGGCGCCGGAAATAGGGCCGGACCAGCTCCGGGTCGTCGAGGAACGGTGGGATAACCATCAAGCCACGAACCTCGAGCGTTCCAAGCCGACTGACCTGCTCGGCGAGTGGGATTATTTCTGACTCCCCAACTCCCGCCTTGCTCGCCTCTTCGCCCAGGTTGACTTCCAGCAGCACCGGCAACCGGCCAGCACCCGAGGCGACCGCCGCCTGGTCCAGTTTCTGAGCAAGTCGAAACGAGTCCACGGAATGCACCCAGTGGAACAGTTCTCGTGCGGCCTTGGCTTTGTTGGTCTGAAGGTGACCCACCAAATGCCATGTGATGCTCAAATCCGAAAGCACCGGCCGCTTGGCCATAGCTTCCTGCACACGGTTCTCACCAAAATCGCGCAGCCCAGCCTCATACGCCGCGCGGATACACTCCGGCGGGAAGGTTTTTGAAATTGCCACCAGCTTCACGTCGTCCGGCCCACGGCGGCTGCGCCGGCACGCGGCGGCAACTCGCTCCCGCACTTGCGCCACGTTTTCCTTGACACCCATAACGACAACTCGCAAGCATCGTTCTGGCAGCGCCCAACTTCCGCCACCAAATTAGGTTATTCTACCATTCGACCGCCTTGAGGAGTTTGTGTGAAAGTAGCCTGTAAGAAGGCCCCTTGTTCGAGGGTAACTCCGAATGGTACGATGCCTGTCTTGTCAGTTGTCCGTCGTCCGTGGTCAGTCGTCCATAGTTACAGCCAGAGCTTGTGAAGACCCACGGACTACGGACGAAACCAAATGAAACGTGGCCTTTTCATCACGCTGGAAGGAATAGATGGGACAGGAAAGAGCACTCAACTCCGTCTCCTCGTTCAGTACTTGAAGAAGCGCGGGCTCGCGGTGCGCGTCACTCGCGAACCCGGCGGCACGAAGGTGGGCGAGCGCATTCGGAAAATCCTCTTGGCCTCGACAACCACTCGGCTTGCTCCCCTGGCAGAGCTGGCTCTAATCTACGCGGCCCGCGCGCAGCACCTGCAGGAGGTAATCCGGCCGGCGCTTGCCCAGGGCGAAATTGTGGTGAGTGACCGTTATAATGACGCCTCGCTCGCTTATCAGGGATATGGGCGAGAGTTGGGCGTGGAGACTATCCGGGCGTTCGACCGCATCATCTGCGCTCGCACCCAGCCTGACTTGACTATTGTTCTGGATCTTGCTCCCCGTCTCTCTCTTAAGCGGGCCCAAGGACGCGAATCAGGGCGGAAATCAAAGCAGGAACGGTTCGAATTGCAGGGCTTGAGATTTCACAAAAGAGTTCGGGACGCATACCTGGCCATCGCGCGCACGGAACCCCGCAGGGTGAAGGTCGTGCAAGCGGACGGGCCGGTGGCGGAAGTCCAGGCGGAGATTCGCAAGCTCGTTGACGCTTTTCTGGCTCGGCGGCTGAAGAGATTTTAGATTTTGGATTTTGGATTGCTGTCGCCCTTGCACCCAAAATCGGTAAGCAGAAGCCGGTGGAAAATCCAAAATCTAAAATCCAAAATCGCCCCAGTTGGCAGAAGGCGGTAAGCAGTCGGTGAAAGGGAAAGGGCAATCCAAAATCTAAAATCCAAAATTGCCCCAGTTGGCAGAAGACGCTGAGCAGTCGGTGCAAGGGAGAGGGCAATCCAAAATCCAAAATCTAAAATCCAAAATCTAAAATGCCTTTTGATTCATTCATCGGAAACTCCAAAGCCCTCGCGAGCGTGCGCGAGATGGTGGCAGGCGGCCGTGTTCCTGGCGCGCTATTGTTCTCGGGTGCTGACAGGGTGGGCAAGAAAACTCTGGCGCGGATGCTGGCCAAAGCGTTGGTGTGCGAGCGAAGTGATGGCGACTTCTGCGATGCCTGTGCACGCTGCCTTAGGGCCGAGCAGATGTTCACCGCTGCGCAAGAGGACCTGGCGCGCCGGCGGGAAATCAAAGAGGCGGCAAGACGGGTTGAAGGGTTAGTCTATTTCGATTTCCAGATCCTCGAACCCCTCACGCGCTTCATCCTGATGGAACAAATCCGGCAACTGCGCCATGTGGCTTATACCCGGCCTTTCCAGTT
>Ga0208821_1000333_pt1 | contig 39747 bp, 38 predicted proteins | sample June2015DPH_20_5_FD_184720 | JGI IMG/M metagenome (GOLD analysis project Ga0208821, IMG submission 184720) | Peatland microbial communities from SPRUCE experiment site at the Marcell Experimental Forest, Minnesota, USA - June2015DPH_20_40... | ecosystem: Environmental > Terrestrial > Soil >...
CGCTGCTATCAGAGACTATATCGACAATCACAACCAGAATCCACAGGTGTTTGTATGGACCGCACCTGTCGAACAGATTTTGACCAAAGTCGCCAAAAGTAAAGAAGCGTTAGACGCACTACACTAGAAGCTTACTCTGGGAAAACAGGTGAAAAAACCGTCGAAATCGTATGGCCTCAGGTTTGAACGGAACGGACTGGGATGCTATTCAATTCCTGTAAAGATATTATCTTTTAGAAGCCCGCTTCTCAAAGGGAGACTTTACAGCCTTCCTTTGATTTGAGTTTCTTTTTTGAAACTCCGGCGGGTTTCTAAAATCTCTGGGGGATCGGCTCGAAGCCTACCCCCTACCTATGGGAAACTTCCATCTTTCAGTCCATTTAAATATCAACAAAATTCCTGCCTTCGTTCTCCTTCCTTTAATTCTATTATAACCTATTTTTTCCTAGGGGCCAACCACCCTAAAAATGAGGAATGGCACCTTTGCTAAACCAACAAGGCTAAAAAGAAGCCACCCGGGATGGTCTGGGGTGGCTTCTTCAGATCTTAGCAACGTTCTACTTCGCGAATCGCTGAACGTGCCTTGTCTTTAAACTCCTGTGTAAACTCACTCAGGTCATGTTCTTTTCGGGCATGCTCTTTTGCTTTCTTAAAAATTTCATCCTCTGTTTTCCCGCAGATTACAAAATCGCAGTCAGAGCCCACGTCCTTGCAGCTAAGGCTTTTTTTCATTTTGAACACCTCCCTCTGGAGGATATTACGTTTACCTAACTATCCTCAATGAAATAATAATCATTCCCCTTCGAGCAAACAGGCTTTGAGTCGGAAGACCCGGACATTCATTTGTGTTTCCTTGGTTCTCTGAGGATCCCGATAGGATTGAAAATGATCGTTTTTCGTGTTATTTATTGCCGTGGCTTAATTCAGTCCCTCCCAAGCGTTTCTCCCAAGGTAGTGATCTCATAGCTTTCCCAAAGATCATTCCTGAGATTCGTGCGAAGTTTTTTTAGGGCAAGCTTGTCTCTTGAAAATCAAACGGGAGGTCCTGTTGGGTTGAACGGAAGGAAGACAATGAAACTTGGTCTGGTAGGTTTTCCTCAAGTTGGTAAACGAACACTCTTTCGGCTCTTGACCGGTAAAGAACCTTTTTCAGAAGGCAAAAAAGGGAATGGTCTGGGGTTGGCAAAGGTGAGAGATGCACGCTTCGATCGCCTCGTCGAGATGTATGCTCCGCGTCAGGAAACCCCTGCCCATATTGAATTTTCCCTTCTCCCTGACTTAGACCAGCAGACCTCTCGCAACGACCAGATCCTGCGGGGGCTGGAGCAGGTGGATGTCATCTGTCACCTTGTTCGAACTTTTCAGGACGACACGGTTTTCCACATCCATGGAACGGTCGATCCTCGTCGCGATATCCTGTTCTTCAACGAGGAGCTGCAACTGAACGATCTCCTTTTTATTGAAAAGCGCCTCGAGCGGCTCACAAAAGAACAAAACAAAAAAAGAGACGTCCAAAAGACAGCTGTGGAGACAGATCTTCTTACACGCATGAAAGAGTATCTTGAAACGGGCCGTTTTTTGAAAAACTTGTCCTTAGCCGAGGCCGAAGAAAAGCTTATTGCCAGCTACCCTCTGCTCACCCGCAAAGCAACGATCATTATTCTCAATGTCGGTGAGGAGGGGCTGGGCGATCAGAATCTGACCGAAAAACTGAGGGACGCCTTTTCTCACCAGGGGTTCCAGTGGACGGCTGTCTCTGCCAAGCTTGAACGTGAACTTTGCCAGCTCGATGCCGCAGAACGCCAGACCTTTCTTGACGAACTTCAGCTCGATCAGCCGGCCCTGGACAGGTTGACGATGCTTTGTTACAAAACGCTTGGCCTTATTTCGTTTTTCACTGTGGGGCCGGACGAGGTACGGGCCTGGACAAACCGACAGGGAGCCCTTGCCCCTCAGGCTGCGGGTGTCATTCATTCTGACATCGAGCGCGGGTTCATCCGAGCAGAGGTGATGAAATATCAGGATTTGATTAAACTGGGAAGCGAGCAAAAGCTTAAAGAAGTAGGGAAATATATGCTGAAGGGCAGGGACTACGTCGTTCAAGACGGCGATATCATCAATTTTCTTTTTAATGTTTGAACCATTCTAAAGCATTGACTGACATCTTATTTCGTCCAACCCCTGTCCGTTTCTTGCCGGGAAGCGGCCTCTTTGTGAGAGGCGGAAACCAGAATCTTGTCCCGAAGGCATCTGTACCGATATGCGGCTTCGATCGCTCGGGCAGCTCTCTCCGGACCCGGGAAGATCGGGACGCCTCGCTCTACAAGCCTTTTTAGAAGCTGGTCCGTTACGCTTTGAAAAGTATAACCAACAAAAGGTTTATCATGAGTTTTAATCAAGCGGAGGACTGCGTCCGACTGAAAATCCACCATCTTAGCAGCCTGTTCTGCAATATGATCCGGAGCGACACCTGCTTGCCTCAGCATGCGTCTGAGCCTCCGGCTGGGCGTGAAGAAATAGAAAAGCAAACAGTCCGCCTTTTTCTCCTCCAACAACGCCTTCGGGATCTCGGAAAAGTAATCCGTGACGTTTTTGGCAAAGGTGAGATCCAGCGGGTTACTGATGCTTCCTGTGTGGGGCATGAGTGGTCTTAGCCTTTTGATTGTCTCTGGGGAGAGCGATGGCAATTCAAGACCTGCCCGCCCGCAGGCATCTGCCGCTTCGGCGCCGGGCCCTCCGGAATGGGTCTGGATCAGCACCCGTCGCCCTGTGCTCTTGGGGAGAGAACCCAGGATCCAGCAGTAATCGAACATCTCCATGATCGACCGTGCCCGAATGATCCCGCTCTGGCGGAAGATGCCTTCGTAGAGCCTGTCCGGCCCTGCCAACGCGCCGGTATGTGAAAGGCCTGCCCGGCTGCCCGCTTCCGACCCACCGATATAGAAGGCCACGATGGGTTTTTTCGGAACGATCGATCTCGCCATTTCCACAAACGCCCTACCCCTACGGATGCCCTCAATGTAGAGGGCGATCACTTTTGTGTCGGGACAGGCGCCAAGGTATTCCATACAATCGACGATATCAATATTGGCTTCGTTTCCTACACTAAACGCCGTGCTAAACCCCAGACCATAATCGGAAAGATAGGTAAACATTTGCGTTACGAAGCTTCCGCTCTGAGAGGCCATGCCAATAAAGCCGGGACCACCTTCAAAGACCATGAAGGTGGTGTTCAGCTTTTGGCGAGGATTGGCCACGCCGATACAGTTCGGGCCTAAAAAGCGCATGTCATGTTTCTTGGCAACGGCGACAAGGTCCTTCTCAAGTTCGACTCCATTACCGCCCACTTCCTTAAAACCGCCAGAAATGACAATGGCATGTTTGATCCCCTTCCTGCCGCATGCATCCATTGTCTCGGATACAAGTCGTGTGGGAAGCACGATCAAGGCCAGGTCGGGCACCTTAGGCAGATCGAGGACGCTTCGGTAGGCCTTGAGATTCTGCACCTGATTCTCTTTGAGGTGAACAGGATAAATCTCACCTTCGAAGCCCAAATCCAGAACAGAATCGAGAAGACTCGTTCCCATCGAAGAGGCGTTATTGGAAGCTCCAAAGAGGGCGATGCTTTTCGGGTTGGCAATAGGGTATAGGGGACTGGCTTCAATCGATTTCATCATTTTACGTCTCTTCCCAGCACAACGAGTGCGTCCACTGCGACCACGCGGCCTTCCAGAGTGATGATCATGGGGTTGATGTCGAGCTCGGATACCGCCTCAAGCTCCAATCCGATCTGTCCAACCGCAATAAGGGTGCGGCAAAGCACGTCCATATCAACGGGCTTCTGTCCGCGGAAGGCGCCGAGAATGGTTTTGAAACGAAGCTCTTCGGCCATGTCCTTCGCCTCGATCATGTCAAAGGGAGCCATCCGGAAGACGGTGTCCTGAAACACCTCTGTCATGATCCCGCCTATCCCCAACATGACACAGGGACCGAATTGGGAATCGCGGTTCAAGCCGGCGACCAATTCGCGCTGACCGGGCACCATCTCCTGAACCAGCACCCCATCAAGCTCCAGGTCAATATCTTGGGTGATGCGCCTGTAGGCTTCACGGACGTCCCCTTTACTCCTGAGGTTCAGCTCAATGCCTCCCCGCTCGCTTTTGTGCATCAGCTCGGCTGAACAAGCCTTGAGCGCCACCGGGAACCCGAGGCCTTCCGCGACGGATACGGCCTCGTCGGCACTGTGTGACAATTTTTCTCTCGTAACGGGGATACCATAAAGGCCGAGCAACTTTTTCGACTCGTATTCGGAGAGTGCCCTTTGGCCCCTGTTCAGGCCGGACCGTATCAGATCATCTGCGCGGCTCTTTTTTTTCATGTCAAAACTTGACTGAATTTTCTGTGACCTCTCTACGAACCCTTCTTCAAATGCGGTTAAGGAGCAACCAGGATCTTGATTTCTTCTTTTTCTTTTTTCGTCAGGACTTCAAAGCCTTCAGCAGATGTTTGCTCAAGGGGAATGATTCTCGTAATGATCAGCTCGGGTTGGATCCCTTTGGACTCTATCCAGGACATTGCGAGAGGCAAATTGGCCGAGTTCGTGCCGATCATGGTGGTCTCCCGGGTCACAAATCCGAGCATATGCACGGGAACGCGGTCAGTAAAGATCCCCTGGACAATGACTTTGCCTTGGTAACGAACAGAAGCCAAACAATCTTTTAGCGAGGCCTCGATTCCCACTGCCTCGACCGCCACATCCACTCCCCTGCCGGCAGAAAGCTCTTTAATCCTAACAGGGATTTTTTCTGCCAGCGGATTCAGGACCAAAGAAGCGCCAAGTTCTTCCGCTTTTTTTCTTCTTCTTTCTGAAATGTCGGTCATGAAAATCTTTTCGACCCCAATCGCTTTGAGGCCAAGCAGAATCATGAGTCCCACAGGCCCGGCACCCGCAACCAGGACTGTGTCGCTCGGCTGGACGCCTCCTTTTTCGATCGCATAAGCTGCGCCAGAGAGAGGTTCGACCACGGCTGCCCGCTCCCAGCTCATCTTCCCGGGCTTCTTGATCATCCTTTCCTGCGGACATGCCAAATATTCGGCATAGGCTCCTTTTTGAACGGCAATAACCCGATCCCCGGCTTCAAATCCCTTAACCTCGTGGCCGACTTCTACGATTTCGCCGCAAGCCTCATGGCCGAAAGAGCTTTGAGGAAATAGACCGTGTTGATATTCATGAAGGTCCGATCCGCAGATACCGCAGTACTTGACCCTTATTTTCGCCTCCCTTGGTCCAGGCTTGGGTTCGGCCACTTCCTCAAGGCGCAGGTCGCGGATGCCGTGAAAAATAACTGCTTTCATAAGAGGCTGATACCCTTTCTGACTAATTTGCGAAGCTCAAGATAGAGCTTTTTTTCACAAAGTCTAACAGATACAGTGGGAAAAAGTCAACGCTGAACGATCTTCTGGGTTAGACAGTAAAGGAAAGGAGCAAAATCCCAGAACTGACGGCGCTGGTGAAACAGCTTTCTATCAGGCGCTCTTAATCCCGGCTGCTCGTTTGGCCTTCTCTTTGTATTTCTTCAAGGGTGATTCGGCCAGGATCATCATTTTCTGGGCTGCCATAGACCCTTCGGCATGAACAGTGGTCACCTCATGAAACGCGGATTCATTGGAGCAAACCATGCGTTGAGCGGCGTGGATCATCCTCAGCCGGTCCTCAGTGCTAAACTTGGCCGAGCCTCCAAGATAATGCTCCAGATAGTCATGAATCTCGGGGTTTTCCCAATCCTTCCGGTCCGGGGTTGTAGCCAGAATACCGCCACAGATATCCTGAATCCATTTTACAAATTCGTGATATTTGCTCGAAAAATGGAGCTTGGCCATGTTGGCGATGAGGGGATTGGGGACCGCGATGTCCCCGTACATGACGGGATCTTTGGCTGCGGCATTGGTCAGCGCCCGAAGCGTTTCCACATAACCGGCGATATCAGCCAATTTGTCCCGGACATGGCCCACTTTCTCCAGACCGTTATACTCCGCCATCGCCACCGCGCAGCCAGCCATCGCCTCCACGGAGGGAACCTTGTAGCTGATAGCCGTAAAGCGGTGAAAGGTTGCGAAGGTGTAAGCGATGAGCATGGAGAATTGCCATTCCCCACACATGAAAACTCTGTCCCAGGGCACAAAGACATTGTCAAAGACGATCATGGCCTCGGTTAGTTCGCGGACCGGGTAGTCGGGATGAAACTCGTGGGCGCTCCACTGGCCCCGGCCGGCCCGGCAGATAAAAACAATTCCTTTGGAATTAGCCGGAATGGCAAAGCTCACGGCATAATCGGCTTCGCTCTCCCGCATCTGGCGCGTGGGGACCACGATGATTTCGTTGGCAACTGGCGCGCTGGTGATATGAATCTTGGCCCCTTTGACCACAATTCCATCCTTGTTCTTGTCAACCACATGCAGATAATAATCGGGATGTTTTTGCTGGGAAGGCTCTTTGGATCGGTCACCCTTGACACAGGTCACGGCTCCACACATGGCCAGATCATGCTTCCGGACATGCTCCAGAAAATTCATTGCATTTTCCTGGTATTGTTTCTTGCCCATCTGCCCAGCAACGACAAAGGCGGCGTTGAGGCAGTCCGTGCCGATATCCTTGCCGAAAGGAAGGCCCCCTGTCAGTTCGATCGATTGCTGTATCATTTTTGTCCGGAGAGTAAGATCTTCGGCGTTTCGGGGAGTGACGAAATAACGGTTGATGGGCTCTCCGGTTTTGGGGTGAGGGACTACAAATAATTTTCTTATTTCCGGGTCCGCTGAAGCGGTCAGCGCGAACCCCTGGGCGACGGTATCCACCGAGACGCCAAGTATCGGGTGGGTCGTTACGTCATCTACCTTTTCGCCGCGGATATAAACACGCCGTCCGTCCTTCAAACTCTGTTTGTATTGTTCGACTGTCCGAATTCCCATTTGCTCCTCCTTTGTGTAAATATACAGTGATGGAGGTGTCCCGCGGACTCCCCCCTTTGCAACCTAGCTTAACACGTTTGGCGCACGATTGTAAGGTCCTCCAGCAGGTAGGGGAAAATGGGAAAAAATTGGATGGTGCGGGAATAAGTTATATCGCCCTTGAATCCTAGAAAGCGATAATTATCCTTATAATCAGAAGGGAGGTTTTATCCTATGGACAAAATGATTCGCTGGGAAGACTTGCAGTCTGGGTGTACTCTTACGGTTTGTGCGGAGACGGAGGCGGGACTCTTTGAGAAGATCTTGGAACATGCCCGGACGGTTCACGGCATGAAAGAATTCTCGCCGGATTTTTATAATAAGGTGCGCGCTTCAATTCGAGAGGGATACTGCGACCTGGAAGATGAACTGTGCCAGTACGGAGAGTGCTGCTGTTAGGACGGGCAAAGAGGATATTGTTCTTGATACAAGAAACAAGGGACGTTGTCGGGGCAACCATAGTACATTTCGAAATTGCCGCGGATAATGTCGAAAGAGCTAAATCATTAGACGCAAAGCTTTTCGGCTGGGAAGTCAACGAGGTAGAATAGAATTTCTTCCCGATCCCTCGCCTCGTAGTTTCCGTTTTTCCATAGGCACCTTTAGTGACGAATTTGGACAATTTTTAACCATTTGTCCGAACTCGGCCACAAAATTCGGCACTTCGCAACATTATATCTTCAAAAAACTATTAAAAAACAAAAAGTTGTAAGTCTCGAAAATTTGGTATAATATATGCTTATTAAATTTCCAGTGATTTCTTAAAGGTAGCAGTGTTTCTTAATCGGGCAGAAGGAAACCTGGTCTGTGGTGTAGGGGCAAGAGGCCTTGCTCAATTTAATTTTGTATCGAATTCTTCGCCCATAATTTAATCTTTCATAGTGCCATGAGCTTCGTCTTCATCGGAAAGAACGAGTCCAAGATTCGCCACAACATCCTCCGCGGTGTATACGAAGAAAATCTCTTTATGCTCTCTAAGGGCCGTCCAGCCTTATCCCGTCGGGGATCCTTCCCCTTAAAGAAAATTCTCTTGTCTGCGGTGCTCTGCGTCTTGGCGGTCCTGATCCATGGCCAATACACGGGCAGTTCGTTCGCGCCGGCGGAACCGACCGCGAATACGAGGATTCTCCTTGCTTCCCTTCCCGAGCCAGCAGGATCTACCGCGGATAGGAGTGTCCCCCCTGCACCCCATCCCACGGCGAACGTCTCAGCAGAGCCAACCCCGGATATGAAGGAATATCCTCTTCTTCCTATGCCAAGTGTTTCTTCGGAGGGCATAGCGAACACCTCCGAGTTCGTTGCCTTTCTGAACAATCGGAGTGGTTCCTTCAGCAGGATGCTCGGCCTGAAAATCAAGACGATCATGATCGATGCCGGCCATGGCGGGACTGACTCGGGCAGTATCGGAAAATTGGGTACCATGGAAAAGGATATCACCATCGATATCGCAAAGAGGTTGAAAACGCATCTCATCAAAAACGGCCGCTGCCGTGTGGTCATGACGAGGCAGGACGACTCGTCTGTGCCCCTTGAAAAACGGGTTGTTCTTGCCCAGGAAGCGAAAGCAGACCTCTTCATCTCAATTCATCTCAATTACTTACCGCGCAGACCCATTAATATTGTTGAAACCTATTATTTCGGACCTTCCGATGACGAAAAAACATTGAGGCTCGCGCAACAAGAAAACGAAGGATCAGAATACGGGCTCAGCGATTTCAAGGAAGTCATGGAAAAGCTTGGCAAGACCATGAAGCTTCAGGAGTCTAAGAGGCTTGCAGAATCGATCCAGGCCAATCTGTTCCTGAACAGCAGGAAGCATAGCGAATACATACAAAACCGCGGCGTCAAGAGGGCACCATTTGTTGTCCTTCTCGGAGTGGACGTACCCGCCGTGCTGGCGGAGGTCTCCTGTCTCAGCAATCTCGAAGAGGAGGAGGAACTCAATTCTGAGAGTCACAGAGAAAACATTGCCGGGTATCTTGCAGCCGGCATTTTCGATTATCTAGGTAAAGGAGCGCTTAGCCATGAAGCCAAAAGATGAGCAGAAACAAGAGAACATCCTGTTTGTCGGCATCGATCTTGGAACATCACGAAGTGCGATCTCTTCAAGTAACGGCAAGCGGGAATGGATCGAGAGCTACGTCGGCTGGCCGAAGGACTTTATCGCAGAGCAGGTCGTCGGCAAACCGGTACTCTTCGGAGCCGAAGCCCTGCAGCACCGGCTCTCCCTCGATTTCTGTAGGCCCCTTGAACGGGGCATCATCAAGGAGGGGATCGAAAGCAGCGAGAGGGCGGTCAAGGAAATCATCAGGCATCTTGTTCATCTTGCAAAGCCTGAGTCCGGCCAGAAGATCCATGCGGTGGTTGGGGTGCCCGCCGAATCGCTAAAAGTCAATAAGCTTGCCATCCGGAAGGCGGTTGCAGAATATGTGCATACCCTCATGGTGGTATCGGAACCCTTCGCGATTGCCTATGGGATGAATCTGCTGAACGACGCACTCATCATCGACATCGGTGCCGGGACCGTCGATTTCTGCATCATGCATGGAACGATTCCCTCCGAGGAAGACCAGCGGACCATTCTCACGGCGGGCGACTATATTGACGAACAGCTCTTCAATTACCTCATCGAGAAATATCCGAACTCAAAGTTCAACAAGAACATGGTCCGGCTGTTTAAGGAGAAGTTCAGTTTCGTGCGGGACATCCGTGAAGAGATTCGTGTAGAGCTCCCGGTGAACGGCAAACCGGTCATGCATGACATCAAGGATGAGATCCGACGGGCCTGCGAAAGTATGCTGCCGTCACTTGTCGAGACCACGACCGAGATGATCGCCCGGTTCGATCCCGAATTCCAGATGAAGATCAAGAACAACATCGTCCTTGCAGGTGGCGGGAGCCTCATCAGAGGGATTGCCGAGTACCTGCAGGATGCCTTGAAGGAATACGGCACCTGCAAGGTCACCCGTGTTGCAGACCCGCTCTTTGCGGGCGCGGACGGTGCGCTCAAGCTTGCCCAGGACATGCCTACCAAATATTGGGAAACACTTTGAACCCATGCAGAACCACGCAATCATCGTCATCCTTATTATTGTCCTGGGACTTATCCTCCTTATGGTCCGGAAGCCAAAGCTGTTTTTCAGCCTTATTGGCCTTGGTCTCTTGCTGGCAGGATTGGTCTACGTGATCCTGAGCATTTCGGGCTCAGGCTCGGAGCAGAAAAAGAAAATGATTCACGGAGAGGAAGAACAGTCTGATACAGACCGCTGATTGCCCTCGGGGTTGATTTTCCTCCTGTCCCGTGTCAGGTCTGGTCGCGTTTCGCTCGCTTCGCGCCTTTATTTTCGCACGGAAGATTCTGCCTCCGCGACTCCCTTCTCTTTCTCAATTGTTTTAGAACCCTCTTCCGCTTGATGTTTGGATCCATTCACCCTGTTACGCCCCCGTGTTTTGCCCTGTATCCCGCGAAACGCGGGACAGTGCAGGGCTTTGCAGTCCCGCCCTAAGGTGGGATTAGGTCCCAGAATAATTCCGGCGGGGTTCGACCCACTGCGCCCGCGCTTGGGCGGCGAGTGCCTCGCCCGGTTTCGAGTCGCAACGGCTGGAATTTCTAACAGGGTTCACCTGGGCTGTTGTCCAAAAAATACAGTTTTTCTCACCACAAAATAGGGGATTCACCTTATTTACCTGTTAAGTCATTCTTGGTAATCTGACCATAAGTGGTCGTATACCCTTAATTTTAGAACTATCACCAAGGAGGTGAGAGAAAATGATTCAGGTTTGTTATTACAAAGGGTGCGGGGTGGTTTATGGCGAAAAAGAGCCTCTATCCGATAAGCGAAGGACGCATGGTCTGTGCCCCAAGCACCTCAAGATCTCTCTAAAAGATTTAAAAGCGGAAATGAAAAAACCGATCCACAGAGGAGGTTTTTCAAGAAATTGAAAGTTCACAATCTGATCTCAGTTTGATGGACGTTGAATTACCGGGAGAAAATAGCCTTGAGTTGACTGAAAAAATAGAACCTTAACATCCGAACATCTTGCAGTGCCACTCGCCATGCAAGAGGGCGTCTGGCAGTGCCTTCAGAGTAAAGGGAAATCCCGCCTATCGTAAAGATGCTGCCTGCCCGACCCCAAAGCCCTTTCTTTCCTTCTCACTCCTCACACCTTCATCCTGTATTGACTTTTCAATGGAGATAAATTATTTCTCAAAGAGCTTTGGAAATCGTATCAACCAATCAGAAAGAAAGGGGAAAAACAATATGAAGGTTGTTGCGTTTAATGGTAGCCCAAGAAAGGATGGCAATACGACCATCCTCATCAACCATGTCTTCCGTGAGCTTGAAAAAGAAGGCGTTGAAACAGAATTGGTACAGCTCTCAGGAAAGAAAATTCATGGTTGCATTGCGTGTTATAAGTGTTTTGAAAATAAGGATCAGCGCTGCGCCGTGAAGGATGACGTTGCAAATGAGTGCATAGAGAAGATGATCAAGGCGGAGGGGATTATTTTAGGTTCCCCTGTCTATTTTACCGATGTGACAGCCGAAATGAAGGCGCTTATGGATCGTGCTGGTTTTGTATCTATGGCCAATGGCGGGATGTATAAGAACAAGGTGGGTGCTACTGTGGTTGCGGTGCGTCGTTCCGGCGCGATACACACTCTTGACACCATGAATCATTTTTTTCTTGCTGGGCAAATGATCGTGGTTGGTCGAGGTATTGGTGTTGGCAGGGATAAGGGGGAAGTAGAAAAGGACGAAGAAGGGTTGCAGGCCGTAAAAGCGCTTGGACAGAGGATGGCTTGGTTGCTTAAGAAACTACGGGGTTAAGCTGAATATTTTACTCATAGACTAAGAATCAACATTTTTTTCTCATCCCTGGTCGGTAGGGAGAGAATTTTCTCCAGTTTCCGTTTCATCCGCCTGCGCAGAAGACCAGAGCCAGCGTTCCAGGGCAGGGCTGAAAAAGCCCTGCCCTGGGCTTGACGGTCAAGAGCGACCTCTCCCACCGTGACCCCCACCAAGATGGCCACTAAAGTGATGATCAAGGTGGCCCCCATGATGGAAATGATGAAAGCCATCAGAATCATGATGGAACGAAAAGTAGCCATACGGGTAGTACCCATAGTCATAATAATATGGATAATCGGGATACCCATAGGTGGCGTACCCTACACAACCCGATAATGCCAATGCGAACAGAAGCATCAATACCGTGAACATTAATTTAGTCTTCATAGCATCACATCCTTTCTATTGCCTTTCACTTTCGTTGTCATAAAGGACCTGATACCATCTATCCTACCTCTGACTAATAGAAGTTTAAAACATTTGTTTGATAAATTCAAACATTTGTTTTAAACTTTACCCAAATTGTTGATCGTTGGCCTCTCCGATCCCCAGAGAAAGGGGAGCGGGCTCGACAAGGCTATTGACCGTGCCTCCCTTATGGGATAAAGAATAGAAGGGCGTCATTTTTCGACGTGGATGTTTCGAGGGAAGAATCTTATGTCGGTCGATAACCTCCGGAATTTTTTTGAACCGAAAGGCATCGTCATTGTAGGAGCGCGAAGGTCTTTTGGCTTCGGGTACGGCATTCCCCCTTTTTTGCAGAACCACGGCTGGGGAAATCGTCTCCATCTTGTCAATCCTGCGGGAGGGGAGCTGCACGGCCAGAATGTTTACAAACGAGTTCAGGATGTCCTCGAACCTCTTGATCTGGCCATCGTGATCGTTCCCGCTGAGGCCGTTCCCGGTGTGATGGAGGAGATTGGAGAGCGAGGGATCAAACACACCATCATCGAGACCGCCGGTTTTGCTGAAACGGGTGAGAGCGGTTTGGCGTTACAAGAGAAGGTGAAAACTATTGCCATGGGATATGGGATGCGAGTCATCGGGCCGAACTGCGTGGGCGTCGTCAACACGGAAAATAGATTTGCCTCAGTGGAATTGATTGAGGAGGCTCTTACTCCGGGACCTGTCTCGATCATTGCGCAGAGCGGGGTTTTCGGCAATATCCTGCTCGATCATCTCCCCCAGCACGGTCTTTTCATTTCAAAAGCGGTCACTCTGGGCAACCGCCTTGACGTCGATGAATCGGAGTTACTGGAATATTTGGACGAAGACCGCTTCACGCGAGTCATCATGGTCTATCTCGAAGGGGCTGCAAATGGCCCTCGTTTAGTGAAGTCCCTTGTCAAGGTGACTCAGCATAAGCCCGTTGTGATATTAAAGAGCGGCAGGACTCAAACCGGCAAACAGGCAACGGCCTCGCATACCGGTTCCCTGTCAGGACAGGATCATATCTACGATGCCGCATTCGCTCAGGCCGGGGCGATTCGAGCAGATACCCTTTCCGGGCTGATCGATGCGGTTCGAGTATTTGCTACCCAGCCTTTGCCCAAAGGCAATCGCCTTGGCATTATCACGACAAGCGGAAGCCTGGGAGCCTTGGCAACGGATGTGGCCGTGTCCGGCGGACTCACCATGCCTCCCCTTTCCCCTTTCACAGTGAATCAGGCTCGAGACATTGCGCCGGACTGGATGAACGTCAGAAACCCCCTTGATCTTGGTCCCTCGCAGAAGTTCAACCGGCTATTGCCGATGTTACTGGCCGATTCAGAAATTGATATGGTCCTTGCGATTATTGTCCTCCCCTACGTGGCTGTCAAGAATCTCAAGAGCGCCGGAGTCACCGCAAGAGATTTGTTCGGGGACATCGCATCGGTACGCAAGCAACATCCGGAAAAACCTCTGGTCGGTGTGGTCATCGGCCACCCTGAGTTTGTAGAGGATATCGCCTCCCTTTGCGGCCCGTCCATACCCATTTTCGCTTCGCCGGAACCGGCGGCAAAGGCCCTCGCGACCTTATGGCGTTACTCGAGAACGCATGATTATCGAATGCAAAAGAATCGGAAATGCCAAAGTAGCTTTGATGATCAAAGAATTTCAGAAGACACCTCTCTCGTAGGATGAGAAAGGTGAAGAGAAGTAACTGCTTTTGTCTTCTCGGACGAAGATCGAAAAGGTTTGCTGACAGGGGTTGTCAATTACGGACAACCCCTTCTCTTCATTTTTCCCGACTATTTTTCAGCTGATTATTTTTACGTTGGTGGCCTGGGGACCTTTGGGGCCCTGGGTCACTTCAAATTCAACTTCATCACCCTCTTTCAGGGATTTGAAGCCCTCGCCTTGAATAGCCGAGTGGTGTACAAACACGTCCTTCTGGCCCTCCACTTCGATAAACCCAAAACCCTTTCGATCGTTGAACCATTTCACTCTTCCTGTCATTGGAACCTCCGTTAATTAAAACCGAAATTAGCTCTGATTATCGCCCACGGAACCTTGGAAATGCAAGGATTTTTTTCTCCTCGGATGCCTCGGGGCAGAGTTTGCCGGGAAAACCAACAGACGCTTCCCTCTTCAGTCTAAAATTAATCATTCCTTTTGGCCAAGACAAGGTTTAGAAAAAAGCAGGCGAGAAATCCTGAGCTATCTGCCTGTTACAAAGGGAAATGACAGGCGACCTGATGGCTGCCGCCAATATCCTCCAATTGGGGCTCGGTGCTCGGATCGATACAGATCGCCGGTCTTCCGCTGGACTCGTACACCGGACACCTCGGGGCGAAACGGCAGCCGGAGACCGGTCGCTCGAAATCGAATACGCCCCACCGATCCGCCTGAACGCTCTTCGCCTTCTGTGGGTTCTCTTTGTTCTGTTTCTCTACCAGCGAAGACCAGAGGATATGAGTATAGGGATGCATCGCTCTGCTCGCGATCCGGTCGGAGAGCCCTATCTCAACGATCTTGCCCAGATACATCACGGCCACCTTGTGGCTGATCAGTTCCACCACCGGAAGGTCGTGGGAGATGAAGAGGTACGAGAGCCCAAGGCGCTTCTGAAGGTCTCGGAGCAGGTTTACGATCTGAGCCTGGATGGATACGTCAAGGGCGCTCGTGGGTTCGTCTGCAACAATGAATTTCGCGCCGACTGAGAGCACCCTGGCCACGCCGACCCGCCGTTTTTCGCCACCCGAAAGCTCGTGTGGGAAGTTGGACAGCTTGCTTTTCTTGAGGCTCACCTGCTCGAGTAGATCGCTGATACGCTTTCCTGCCTCGGCACCATCAATCTTATGATGCACGGTGATCGCTTCAGAAAGAATATCGCGGATGCGCATCTTGGGATTGAGCGCTGCATCCAGGTCCTGAAAGATCATCTGCATCTGGCCCCGCAGCCGTCTAAGCTCATCGGTCGGGATGCTGGTGATATCCTTTCCGTCAAAGAGGATCTTGCCGGATGTTGGTTTTTCGAGCCGCAGGATGGTCCTGCCAACGGTTGTCTTGCCGCAGCCGGATTCGCCCACCAGCCCAACGGTCTCGTTCTCCTTGATGTAGAAGCTCACCCCATCTACTGCGGGGATGGACGGATGCCTTTCCCCGAGGGAGTGGAAAAGCCCCTTCCGGTCCGTAAAGTGTTTTTTAAGGTCCATGACTTCGAGGATTGTCTTCGGCATAAGAACCTTTAATCAAAATACAACCAGCACCTCACCTTATGTCTCGACCCTGTCTCTCGAAGGTCGGGCTCATGACCCACGCACCTTTCACGAATCCTCTCCGTCATCCGGCTGCATCGGCTGTAGAACCGGCAGCCTGTAGGGATATTGATCGTGTCGAGCACATCTCCTTCGATGGCCTGGAGATATCTCTTCTCCCTGATGTTCTGCGCGCTCGGGATGGATGCGAGGAGCGCCGATGTGTAAGGATGTTTTGAATTGCCCCTTTTTGATAAGACTTCTTTTGTCGGTCCGTACTCGAACACGGTGCCGCCGTACATGACGGCAACGCTGTCAGAGAGCTGCGAGATGATGCTGATGTCGTGACTGATCAACATGGTCGTAATCCCAAGCTCGGACTTGAGTTCCTCAAGGAGATCTACGATCTTTGACTGGATGGTGGCGTCGAGGCCCGTTGTCGGCTCGTCCGTGATCAGGAGCGACGGCTCGGAGGCCAGGGCCATCGCTATCATGATCCGTTGACACATGCCGCCCGAGAGGCCGTAGGGATAATGGTCGAACCTGAGGCGAGGCGAATCGATCTTCACCCGGTGGAGCCAAGATAGGGCGCGCTCCTTGGCCTCCCGCTCGGTTTTTGTGGATGTATGGAGTCGGATCGCCTCGGTGATCTGCTTTCCGACGGGCGTGAAGGGGTTGAGCGACGATCCGGGATTTTGAAAGGTCATGGCGATTTCCTTGCCCCGCACCTTGCTCATGATGCGCTCAGCGCCTCGCCGCCACCCCGCGACGTCCTTGCTCACCTCCATGATCTTGCCGTCCTTTGTCGTGAGCTTCACAAACTCCCCCAGGCCCTCGAGTAGGTCCTTCTGAATGCGGTCGGACCTGAGCCCAATCTTCCCGCTGATCACACCCGGCCCCGCACTGACGAGCCCCAAAACGGACAGGGCAGTGACGCTTTTGCCGCTGCCGCTCTCGCCGACAACACCGAGCGTCTGCCCTTTCATGACCTCGAGACTGACCCCATCCACGGAGCGGATGAAGGCCTGCTTGCTGCGGGAATGAAAGTAGGTGCGAAGGTCTTCAATCTTTAGTATCGGCACCGCTGTCATGAGTTCCTCTTGCCTTCCAGGATGTTGTTCAGGCCGTCGCCCAGGAGATGAAAACCGAGGATCGTGAACAGGATCGCCAGGGCAGGCGCAGTGGAGGGCCAGAACTTCCCCTGCATGAAGTAATTAGCCCCTGACTGCACCATGTTTCCCCTCTCTCTCCAGATAGAGTTTGTAGGCCTTGCCGCCCTTCATCGTGACATTTCGACCCAGAAGGGTCAGTCCCTGTATGCCCGTGGTGCCTTCATGGATCGGATGAATCCGTGCGTCTCGATAATATTGTTCTAAGGGATAGTCGTCGCAGTAGCCCGACCCGCCCAGGCATTGTACCCCCTGGCTGACCGAGAGGATACCCATTTCCGACGGATAGCTTTTGGCAACCGGGGTCAAGAGGTCTAACAAAAGCTCGTTCTTTTCCTTTTCTTCTCCGGTGAGAACGATGGCGAGATCAGCATATTTCGCAGCTTGCATCAGCAAAGAGAGAGCGCCTTCTATCACCGAGCGTTGAAAAAGGAGCATGCGCTTCACGTCCGGGTGCTCGATGAGAGGAATTTGAGGCAGGGTGGGGTCCTTGGTTGACAATTTTCTGCCCTGAAGTCGCGTCTTCGTATAGTCCAGGGCCGCATAGTACGCGGCCGAAGCAATGGCCGCAGCCCCTGCTCCGACGCCGATGCGTGCCTCGTTCATCATCTGAAACATGAGAAGGAGTCCTTGATGGGGCTCCCCTACCAAGTAGCCGCGGCAGTTATCGCTGTCTCCCATACTGAGCTGGGCGATGGGACATCCTCGATAACCTAACTTGTGAAAGACTCCGGAGGTGACCACATCGTTGGAAACCAATTGACCTTTCTCGTCTATCCGCTTTTTGGGGACGACGAAGAGCGAGATGCCTTTCACGCCGGCAGGGGCGCCTTTGATTTTGGCCAGCATGAGATGGATCACGTTGTCCGCGCCGTCGTGGTCTCCGGCCGATATGAATATCTTTTGACCTTTGATCTTGTAGTAGCCATGATCCGTGGGTTCTGCCATCGTTGTGATGTCGGCGAGTGAACTTCCTGCTTCGGGTTCGGTCAAGGCCATGGTCCCCTGCCACTTTCCTGAAAGCATGTTAGGGAGATAGGTTTTCTTCAGGTCCTCTTTTCCAAAGTTTAGGATGAGACGGGCGGCCCCTGTGGTCAGCCCCGTATAGGCCGCCGCCGAATAATTCGCCGCGCAAAAAATAAACCTGGTCCCCATACCGATCATTTGAGGAAGCTGCTGCCCTCCCCACTCGAAGGGGATGTCGTCACCAAGCCAGCCCCCTGTGCCGCATTCCTCCAAAAGCTTTCTCACCGAGGAGTGGACCTTAATCTGATCCCCAACGAGTTCCGGGGGATTCTGGTCCATTTCCTGACAGATCGGCCAAAGAAGTCCCGTGGCCAGTTCCATGGCTGCCTTTAAGACCATGTCGAGCATTTTGCCGTCGTATTCTTTATAGTAATCGTATTGGGTCAGCGTGCCGACGTCAAAGACCTCGTGAAGCAAGAACTTTAAATTCCTTTCGCTGATAAACTTGGACGCCATCTTTATGCCCTCCTGTCTCGTTAAAAGAGCAGTGTTATGAAAACGAATAACGGTTCAAACCAGGGGAAACGTTCCGCGAACGAAGTACTTCTCCGTCAAAACGCTTGTACTTTTTAACCTTATCAGTGGGTTATTATCAAGAGGCTAATGTTACAACGTTAGGTAGTATGGATTATAGCAGACGGGAATTTTTTGACTCTTCCTCCTGCCAGCATAAGGCATGACTTCTTTGTGCGTGGGTTCGAGTTCATCCTTCGAAATCAGACGGGCTTAAATGCCTTCAGGCTTTCGAGAAAATCGAGCATCTTGAGGTAAAGAAGATCTCTTTTTCTGAGGATCTCTTCTTCCGTCCGCCCGCCATAATCATAAATGCCTTTGGCAGTACTGACGCCCAGATGTCCCTGTCTCACTCTTTCTTCGATGAAGGGGTTTTCCCCGACCGTGCCCTTTGTCATATCATGGATCAAATTAAGTCCGGTGAAATCCAGGCTCTGGACGACGCCCACGATGGGAAGGCGTATCCCGAGACTGGTCTTCACAGCTAAATCGATCTGCTCAGGAGTTGCCCAGCCGTTTGTGACCATCTCCAAAGCAGTACGGACGATCGCATTCTGAATCCGGTTGACAATGAAGCGCCGAACGAATTGTTTCATCACCAGGGGTTTTTTGCCGATTCTCTCCATCAATCCTGCGGTAAATTGCAGAACGCCCGCAGCCGTCGACGGCCCAGGGACCACTTCTACAAGAGGAATGATATGCGGAGGAGCAAACCAGTGGGCGACTACCACACGGGAAGGGTCTTTGACTTCTATGATTTTGAAGATGTCCAACCCTGAGGTGTTACTGGCCAAGGCCACGTCTTGCCGGCATGCGGCTTCCAATTGGGCAAAGACTTTTTTCTTGACTTCAGGAATTTCGGCCACTGCCTCCTGAATGAAATCCACTTCCCTGACTGCGCCTGCCAGGTCTGTTGTTGGCCGGATGCGGTCAAGGATCGCTGGGATCTCTTGAGGGTTCACCCGTCCGTAATCGGCCAAGGTCTGGAGGTTCGATTTCACCAACTCCAGCGCACGGGCCACGAGATCATCCTTCAAATCGACCAAATGCACCAGAATGCCAGCCTGGGCGAAGACCTGGGCGATGGAATGGCCCATCACTCCAGACCCGATCACAGCGGCGCATTTCACATTTTTCGGATCCATTGAATCACCTCCTGAGTCTTTTATCCTTACCGATGCGCGCCCGGGGTGAAAAAGAAAAGGCAGGACAAAGGTTAGGCGGTAAGACTTCTTATCACCTTCATGTTTTTCAGGTCTTCAACGGTATCCTTCCTTGGGGTTTCCATAATCCCGGGGAGGTGGCTTAGTGAAGGATGATTGACCAGATATCTGAACCCTTCCAATCCGATGCATCCCTCACCGATGTGCCAATGTCGATCTTTTCTCGACCCCAAAGGAGTCTTTGAATCATTGAGATGCAGGAGATGGAGTCGTTTCAGGCCAATCGTTTGATCGAATTTTTCCAGGGTCCTATCAATTCCATTTTTATCAGAGAGGTCATAGCCTGCCTCAAACGTGTGGGCGGTGTCGAGACAGACCCCCATTCTTTGATGATCGTGAACTCCCTCTATGATTTTTTTGATCTGATCAAAGGTATAGCCAACCTCCGTCCCTTGTCCTGCGGTATTCTCCATGAGGAGCATCACCCCATTTTCCACCTTTTCGAAAGCCTGATTGATCCCTTGTGAGACGGTTTCAATCGCCTGATCTTCTGAGGATTCCATCCGGTGACCGATATGGATGATCAGGTATTGCGCTCCTAATTGCTCTGCCCTTTGAAGATCCGTGGCGATCGAACGGACGGACCGTTTGTAGAATTTTGATTTAGCGGCGGCAATATTGGGTAGGTAGGGCATATGGAGAAAGATAGGGAACAAGGCAGAAGATCGAATGGAGGACCGGAATTGTTCCATCTCCTTTTTATTCAAAGGAGAATAATTCCATCCCCTTGGGTTTCGGGAGAAAAATTGGATGGTTTCGCAGCCCCTCGCATGGGCTCTTTCAACCACCTTGGAGAACCCTCCGGCAATGGAAATATGGAACCCAAACCGCATCCGTAAAATCCTTGCGTGCGAAACATTTAAAAGTTAGAATAAGTACTAAATATAAGGGATGGTGGGTTGTTGTCAATAGTTATTTGCCCCTCTGTAAGCCTCACGGAGAGGTCACCCATTTTTTGCTTGACAAAAAAAAGGGGCTATCGTAGGAATGTTACAAACATTCCTTTTCCGGATTTTTTTACTCATCACTCAGGATCGCCAAAAAAATTTTGGATAGAGGTTCGTTCCGTGTAAGCGATTGATATCCTTGCAGACGGGGAGGTGGGAACATTGGCCAAAGTTGAAAAAAAACCAAAGGGAACAAAAAACGTTATACGGTCTTCGGAGTTAGACCCCAAGTTCAAGTATGAGGTGGCGAGTCAGCCCGGAGGAGAGAAGCTGAAGGTTTGCTATGCCTGCGGAGTTTGCACCGCAGGGTGCCCTGTGAGCGAGGTTTCCGAAGACTTCGATCCAAGGAAGATCATTCGGATGGTCCTGATGGGGATGAAGGAAAGGGTGCTTTCCTCTGATTTCATCTGGTACTGTACCCAGTGCTTCACTTGCAGTGGACACTGCCCACAAAATGTGAAATTTACCGATATCATGCGGGTGCTGAGGGATATGGCAGTAAAGAACGGATATGTTGATTCCTCTTTTCTCCAAAAGGCGAAGGAACTGGATAGATTCTCCCAAAAGGTGAGGCATCGATTGATGAAATCGATTGTGGCCAAGAAGGGAAAACCTTTCACCCTTAACCCAGGAGAATTATTGAGTCGGGTTGCCAAAGAGCTGGCATAACTTCTTTCAGGGATGGGATAGAAATGGAATGTGCTTCAGACATTAGACCTTAGACTTCAGACATGAGACTGAACGTGGAAAGTGACCAGAGATTGCACAAAGATAAAGGCATGGCGGTTAGCAGATGAATTAGCGCTTTTAATGCATATGGCTATCAAGTGGAAAAGTCTGGTGTCTAAAGTCTGAAGTCCAGTGTCTGAATTGCAAAGAAAGGGAATGGGGACCATGGATGGAAAGATAGGTTCCGTGTTGGTGATAGGCGCTGGGGTTGCCGGAATTCAAGCCTCACTCGATCTGGCTGAATCAGGGTACCATGTCAATCTGGTAGAGAGAAGAGGCAATTTGATGGGTGCAGCAGCGAACAACTGTTGCAAAGGGGTCGAGGAGTGCAACAGGTGCATGCTGTGCCAGGTGAGTGAGAAGGCGTTCCAGGTCATCACCCATCCCCGGATCACTCTGTTTCGCCACGGAGAGGTCGTGAAGGTCGAAGGAGAGCCCGGTCACTTCAGTGCCACGATTCAGCGTTTTCCCGAAATGAACGAGCGAGGCTGCCCCATCTGTGACAAGCTTCCACTTTACGCTGTACCCCTCAAGTCCGATCCCGAAGAGATTCAGCTTGACGTGGCAGGCGTGATCATGGCCATCGGATTTAAGCTCTTTGACCCGAGCCCATTGCCTGAGTTCGGCTATGGAAAGTATAAAGACGTTGTCACAGCCGTTGAGTTTGAAAGGATGATCCATGAGCGAACAGGCCTCTTTTGCTCCGACGGCAGGATACCTCGCCGCATTGCCTTTATTCAATGTGTGGGTTCCAGAGATCCCAAAATCGGGAACCCCTGGTGTTCTGCAGCCTGCTGTTCCTTTACCCTCAAAGAGGCCATAGTTGCCAAGGAGTATGTAAAGGATCTTGAGCCCACCATCTTCTTCATGGACCAAAGGCCTTACGGCAAGGATTCGGAACGGTATCTCAGCCGGGCAAAGGAGCAGTACGGAGTAAAATATATCCGCAGTGGCGTTTCCAAGGTCGAAGCAGCAGGCGATGGAAAAGGCCTTGTGGTCACCTATACCAGTGAAACAGGTGGGGTATCGACTGCTCGGTTCGATATGGTAGGCCTATCCATCGGCCTCGAATGCGCAGTCACCGCCAAAAAATTGAGTCGCGAATTTGGCATTGAGCTCAACCCTTATGGCTTTTGCTGGGCGTCGCCATTTTCTCCTCTTGAGACCTCAAGGCAGGGTTTCCTTGTTTGTGGGACTTTTGGTGGCCCCAACGATATGACCGAGTCTGCCATGCAGGCCAGTGGGGCGGCTGCAGATACCTTGGGGATTTTAGCAAAAGCCAAATTCGATCACGTTCCTCAAAAAAGCTATCCTCCCGAGAGGGATACATCTGGAGAGGCACCGAAGGTGGGGGTCTTTCTCTGCCAATGCGGGGATTATATTGGAAAGACGGTTGACGTTGCTTCACTAACACAGTTTGCCAGCGCTCTTCCGGAAGTCGCGTACTGCGATCAAAGGCGATACGCTTGTTCAGAGGAGTTCCGGGATGAGATGAAGGAGGCCATAAAAGTTCATGGGCTCAACCGGGTGGTCATCGGATCCTGTTCCTTTTTCACCCATGGTTCTCTCTTCCAGGAAACGTTGCGAGAAGCTGGCCTGAACCCGTATCTGATGGAGATGGTCAACCTCAGGGACCAGTGTGCTCGCGTTCACAGTCATGATCCTGAAAAGGCCACGATGAAAGCAAAGGACCTGATTAGAATGGAAGTGGCCAAGGCGCGGTTCCTGGAACCCTTGTACCGCCTCTCCAAAACCATGAATCCTTCAGCCCTGGTGGTAGGCGGAGGGATTACCGGAATGGTGAGCGCTATCAGTCTGGCCGAAAAAGGGTTCGATGTTCACTTAGTGGAGAAAACGACCCAATTAGGTGGCCATGCCTTGAGGATTCAACACACCTTGGAAGGAGGTAACGTTCAGGCTTACCTTTCCGATCTTATTGAAAAGGTGAAAGGGTTTCCTAAAATCCACGTCCATAAGAATTCTGAATTGACGGCCTATCAAGGCCGAGTGGGGGATTACACGAGTCGTGTCAAGACAACCTCGGGAGAAGAAAGGGAGATCAAACATGGAGTGACGATCATTGCCGCAGGAGGTCGAGAGTACAAACCCGACGAATATCTGTACGGCCAGGATCCCAGGGTCATGATTTCAGTGGAGTTGGAGGAGGAGATCGATCGGAGAACCGAAAGGGTAGCCCAAAGTCAAACGATTGCGATGATTCAGTGTGTGGGTTCTCGAAACGAGGTAAGGCCTTATTGCAGCAGACTTTGCTGTGCCAAGTCCGTCAAGAACGCGATCAGCCTCAAGACCCTCAATCCTAAGATGAACGTTTATATCCTCTATCGGGATATGAGAACCTATGGGTTTCGAGAATCCTACTATCAGGAGGCGAGGGAGAAAGGGGTTATTTTCATTCGCTACGACTTGGATCGAATGCCAGAGGTGAAGGCCGTGGGAGATATCCTTAGGGTGACGGTCCATGACATCATCCTCGGCGAGCGTATGGAGATCGATGCGGACCTGCTGGTGCTGGCCTCAGCCGTCTTACCGCCTGAGGATAACCACATCCTCTCCAGGATCCTTCGTGTTCCTTTGAACGAGGATGGTTTCTTTAAGGAAGCCTACGAGAAATTGAGCACGGTCGATTTCATGCAAGAGGGGATTTTTGTGGCAGGGATGGCCCGAAGCCCTATCTCGATTGTGGAAAGCATCTATCAGGGTAAGGCCGCGGCCTCGCGGGCCATGACCCTTCTATCTCGTGAGTCCCTGCTCACTGACGGAATTGTCTCTACGGTAAAGGAATCGGTTTGCTGCGGCTGCAAGGTTTGTGAAGCCCTTTGCCCTTACGGTGCGATTGCCGTTGTCCCAGAAGAGAACGTGGCTAAAGTGGATGAGCTCGTCTGTAAGGGCTGTGGGACTTGCTGCGGTGCGTGCCCAACGGGTGCAGCGCAACTCAAAGGGTTTAAGAAAGAACAAATGATGGCTATGGTAGGCGCGTATCTCGGAGCCTAAGGCAAAAAGGGTACCGGAAGACCAGGATACCGGATCATCGGGGTGTCAGCAAAAGACTTCAAGAATTATTAAACCCGATATCCTGATATTCTGATAACCGGTAGGCTGAGAGGCCATAGAGTATTTTGGATGACCCGAATTCTCTAAATCGCCAAGAGGCCAAACCAGAATAAGAGGTTGCCGATGGATAATTTTGAGCCAAAGATTATTGGATTTTACTGCAACTGGAGTTCCCAGATGGGGATAGATTCAGCCGGGGTTGAAGGGGCTTCGTACCCTCCAAACCTCCGACTCATTCGGGTCATGTGTTCCGGTTCTGTTGATCCAGAGGTGATCATTGAGGCCTTCAAGAAAGGGGCTGATGGAGTTGTGATCCTGGGATGCCACCTGGGAAACTGTCACTATCGAAACGGAAACTACAATGCCTTGAGGCGCTACCGGTTGCTTCAGAAGACGTTGGAGCAGTTCGGTCTGGAAAAGGAAAGGTTGAGGTTGGAGTGGGTCTCCGTGGCTGAGGGGAAGCGTTTTGCCGGCCTGGTGGGCGAGATCACAGAAGAACTTCGGAGATTAGGTCCCCTCAGACAATTTTCCTGAGGGCAGGAAGGGACAGGGTTATGGGGAAATTGAAGTTTGCGATTTATTGGGGTGCAGCCTGCGGGGGTTGTGATGTCGCCGTGGTGGACACCCATGAGAAGTTGCTCGATATCGCGGCGGCTGCGGATATCCTCTTTTGGCCCGTTGCCTTGGATTTCAAATATCGCGATGTGGAGGAGATGGCCGACAAAAGCATCGACGTTTGCCTCTTCAGTGGCGCCGTTCGAAATTCGGAGAACGAACATATTGCTAAACTGCTTCGTCAGAAGTCGAAGGTGATGGTGGCCTTGGGGGCCTGCGCCCAGTTGGGCGGAATCCCGGGGCTTGCCAATGAGAAGAGGAGACAGGATATTCTGGATTTTGTCTATCACGGATCTCCTTCTACGGCTTCCCAGAAGGGAGTCTACCCTCAGGAGATCACCTCCGTCCCAGAGGGGAAACTGAAATTGCCCAAATTTTACGATGCGGTCATGACCTTAGATCAGGTGGTGGAGGTGGACTACTATTTACCTGGCTGTCCTCCGGAATCTGCTCGTATCCTCGAAGTGGTTCAGGCCATCGTAACAGGGAATTTGCCTCCCAAGGGAGCTGTCGTTGGTGCCCTCGATAAGGCTCTTTGCGATTCGTGCCCAAGAAAAAGGGAGGAGAAGAAGGTAAAGGTTTTTTACCGTCCTCAAGAGATTTTATTCGATCCCGAACGCTGTTTTTTGGAGCAGGGGCTCATCTGTCTTGGCCCGGCAACCCGGGGCGGGTGCAGCGACCCACCTCGTTGCATTCGGTCCAACATGCCCTGTGAAGGATGTTACGGACCTCCGCCCGATGTGACGGACCAAGGGGCCAAGATGTTAAGCGCGGTTAGTTCCATCATCGATTCTCAGGACCCCGGTCAGATCGAAAAGATCATCGATGGAATCGTCGATCCTTTGGGGACATTTTATCGCTTCGGCTTGCCCGCTTCGGCATTAAGGAAGAAGAGGTTTCCATGAAAACGATATCGATTGATCCGATCACCCGATTAGAAGGACACGGCAAGATCGAGATTTTTCTGAACGACCAGGGGAATGTGGAGAACGCTTACTTTCAGGTCCCTGAACTGAGAGGATTCGAGGTCTTCTGCTTGGGAAGACCGGTGGAAATCCTTCCCCGGATCGTCCCTCGGATCTGCGGCGTCTGACCTGGGGCACACCATTTGGCCTCGGGTAAGGCCGTAGATGCCGTTTATAAGACTGACCCTCCGCGGGTGGCCAAAAAGCTTCGGGAGCTTTTCTATTCTGCCCATTATGTCCATAGCCACACCCTTCATTTTTATGCCCTGGCAGCTCCCGATTTCGTGCTGGGTCCTGATGCAAAGCCTGCTGAAAGGAATATCCTTGGTCTGATCAGCAAGGTTGGCTTAGAGATCGGAAAAGAGGTGATCAAGAACAGAGCCTATTCTCAAGATATCCAGAGAACCATTGCTGGACGCGCCACCCATCTGGTTTGGAGCCTGCCCGGAGGGGTGAGCAAAGGTATCACCGAGGAGGAGCGGAAGAAGATTTTAGAAATGGCCAAGGTGAACCTGGAATTCGCAAAATTCGGACTTAAGCTCTTCGACGATGTAGTCCTGAAAAACCAGGCGTATGTAGATCTCATTCTGAGTGATGCCTATCAGACCGTGACGAATTATATGGGACTTGTGGACCGAAACAATAAGGTTAACTTCTACGATGGCATGGTCCGAGTCGTTGACACCGAAGCCAAGGAGATTGCCAAATTCAAACCGGCGGACTACCTCCAGCATATCAAGGAACATGTAGAACCATGGTCCTATTTAAAGTTTCCGTTCCTTAAGAAGATTGGGTGGAAAGGTTTTGTGGAGGGTCCGAAAAGCGGAGTCTACCGGGCGGCACCACTGGCACGGCTCAATGTAGCGGATGGGATGGCCACCCCTTTGGCCCAGGAGGCTTACGAGAAATATTTCGATACTCTGGGAGGGAAACCAGTCCACTCAACGTTAGCCATGCACTGGGCGAGATTGGTAGAACTCCTCTATGCCGCGGAAAGGCAGTTGGAGCTGGTTCAGGATATCGAGATCACAGACCCCAAGGTGAGAATTATCCCGAATAAGATTCCTGATGAAGGCGTTGGAGTGGTGGAGGCACCGAGAGGAACTCTGTATCATCATTACAAGACCGATGAAAAAGGAATGGTGACCAAGGTGAATCTCATCGTCGGGACGACCAATAATAACGCTCCGATATGCATGTCTATCCGGAAGGCCGCGCAAGGCCTGATCAAGGCAGGTACCATTGTCACGGAGGGCCTTCTCAACAGGATCGAAATGGCCTTTCGCGCCTATGACCCATGCCTCAGCTGTGCAACCCATTCCCTGCCGGGACAGATGCCATTGCAGGTGGTCATCAAGGGCCCTCAGGGGGAGATATTGAGGACGATTACTAGGGGCTGACCCTGATTTTATGTTGAAAAGGCAGTTAGGTGTGCCTTTTGGAACTGGCGGATTGAGACGATGAAAACTCTGTTATTAGGATTAGGCAATTCGATACTGAAAGATGACTCTGTTGGCCTGAAGGTTGTGAGGGAGCTTGGAGAGAAGGTAACAGAGGAGGATGTCCATGTCGAGGAGGCGAGTTTTGCTAATATCGATATCCTGGAAGCTATTGATTCCTATGATCGATTGATCATCGTGGACAGCATCAAGACCAAGGAGGGAAAGCCGGGAGAACTCTATCCGTTGAGTCTTGAGGACCTCCAATCAACGCTCCATTTGAGTTGTCCCCATGACATCAACTTGGCCACGGCCTTGGAGTTAGGTAAACGCCTGGGAATGCACGTTCCCAGAGAAATTCGAATTTATGCTATCGAGATCGAGGACAATCAGACTTTCTCTGAGACCTGCACTCCATCGGTGGAACGCGCGATTCCACGAATCGTGAAGGAGATCGCACAAAGAGAGCGTTTTGTATTCGGCGGAAAAAGTAGCGAACAAATTTTAGATCGCAGATTGCAGATTTCGGTTTTTAAATCTGAAATCTAAAATCTCAAATCTGAAATTCAGTTAGGAGAACTTATGGATCGGGTTGCGTTGTCGACAAAGAGTGACAAGGTTGGAGCCGTCATGGTGGTGGGAGGAGGCATTGCCGGAATTCAAGCCTCTCTCGACCTGGCCGAATCGGGTTATTTCGTCTACGTGGTAGAGAGGGCTCCTGGCATCGGAGGGGTCATGGCTCAGTTGGATAAGACCTTTCCCACTCACGATTGCGCCATGTGAATCCTCTCTCCCAAGCTCGTGGAGCTTGGTCGCCATCTGAACGTAAAAATTTTGTCCTATTCCGAGGTATTGGAGGTAGAAGGTGAACCGGGTCGGTATCGGGTGCGCGTGAAGGAGCACTCCAGATTTATCGACCCGCTGAAGTGCACCGGTTGCGGCGAATGTCCTCGGGTTTGTCCGGTTGAACTGCCCAGTGAATATCAGGGGGGCTTGGCCAAGAGGAAGGCCACATATATTCCCTATGCCCAATCGATTCCCAATGTCTATGCCATCGAAAAGGCGGAGAGACCGCCTTGTACGATGGCATGTCCCGCTGGTGTGAACGTCCAAGGTTATGTTGCCCTCACTTCTCAGGGGAGGTATCAGGATGCTTTGGAGGTTATCAAGAGAGACCTTCCCTTCCCCGGAATATTGGGTCGGATCTGCCCTCACCCTTGCGAGGGGGTATGCAATCGTGAATTGGTCGATGAACCCGTTGCCATTTGCGGTATCAAGCGTTATGTGGCAGACCGGGTGAAGTCCGGTAACGGTGATACGAAGACTACGGTTGCTGAACGAAGGCCTGAACGAGTGGCCGTGGTGGGTTCCGGACCAGCCGGGCTGGCGTGCGCTTACTATCTGGCATTGCGCGGTTATGGGGTGACGGTTTTTGAGGCATTGCCCGTTGTGGGCGGAATGCTTTCTGTAGCGATTCCTGAGTATCGATTGCCAAGGGATATACTGGCCGATGAGGTCAAGGCCGTGACAGATCTCGGGGTAGAGATCAGGGTAAACACCCCCATTGGCGGAGACCTGACGTTGGATGGGCTTTTCGAAGAGGGCTACAAATCGGTCTTTCTGGCGATGGGCGCTCATGGTAATTTACCCCTCAACATCAGAGGCGAGGGCGCCAAGGAAGTTGTTTCGGGCGTGAAATTTCTGCGGGATTTTAATCTTGGCAGGAAGATGGAGATCGGCCAGAAGGTGGTGGTAGTCGGGGGTGGGAATGTCGCCATCGATGGAGCTCGATCGGCTTTAAGGCTGGGGGCGAAAGAGGTGAGCATTCTCTATCGGAGGTCCAGGCAGGAGATGCCGGCCAGTGATGAAGAGATAGAGGCCGCCATATCTGAAGGCGTGACCATCACCTATCTTGCCGCTCCGATTGAGGTATTGGTGGAGGAAGAGGGAAAGGTGAGGGGGTTACGGTGTATCCGGATGCGTTTGGGTCCTCTTGACGCCAGCGGCAGGAGTCGGCCTGTGCCTATCGAAGGATCTGAGTTTTATGTCGGTGCGGACATGGTCGTCGTGGCCATCGGTCAGGTTCCTGAGGCGGGTTTCTTGGAATCGAGCGGAGTTAAAGTCACGAAGGCTGGGACGGTAGATGTCGATCTTCTCACCTTGGCTACGAGTCGGCAGGGCGTCTTTGCAGGTGGTGATGCGCAGACCGGTCCGTGGATCGCCATTGGCGCAGTGGAGGCCGGAAAGCGCGGAGCGGAATCGATTGATCGTTATCTGCGAGGTGAGGATTTACGGCAGGGTCGGCAGTTACGTGAGAAGGCCAAACAATGGGACCTCAGTGGAATCCCTCTCGGTCAAGAGACAAGCCCTCGGCAGCACATGCAGCATCTTTCCGTGGCAAGGAGGAAAGCTGGTTTTGAAGAGGTGGAGCTCGGGTTTTCAGAAAAGCAGGCCCTGGAGGAAGCGAAGAGGTGTCTTAACTGCGGCATCTGTTGTGAGTGCTTGATGTGCGTCGCTGCGTGTAAGGCCCAGGCCATCGATCACAAACGGGAAGACACGATCTCGGAATTCGAGGTGGGAGCCGTCATCGTTAGCCCAGGCTTCGAGGAATATGATCCCACTCCTCTTTATGAACTGGGTTACGGAAGATTGCCAAACGTGGTGACCTCGACGGAGTTCGAGCGGATATTGAGCGCCTCGGGTCCTTTTGAAGGCCATTTGCGAAGGCCCTCCGATGGAAAGGCTCCCCGAAGGGTTGCCTGGATTCAGTGCGTGGGGTCGAGGGATCCGGCGAATGGGTGCGGCTTCTGCAGCTCTGTCTGCTGCATGTTTGCGATCAAGGAGGCTGAAATAGCGAGAGAGCACAGCGAGCAGCCTCTCGATTCGACCATCTTCTTCATGGACATGCGGACCTATGGGAAGGACTTCGATCGATACTATGAACAGGCGAAGACGGTTCACGGGGTGAGGTTCGTCCGTTCCAAGGTATACGGCATCGAAGAACTTGACGGAACAGGCGAGCTCTCTGTCCGATTTACGACGGAAGACGGTAAGACACGGCGAGAGCCTTTCGACCTGGTGGTTCTCTCGGCCGGTCTTCATCCACCCAAGGAAGGCAGGGAACTGGCTGAGAAGCTCGGAATCGAGCTTGATCAATACGGATTCTGCAAATCCCGTGAATTCATGGCCGTTGACACGTCGAGAGATGGAGTATTCTCATGCGGGGCCTTCAACGGTCCTAAAGATATTCCGGAAACCGTGATGCAGTCAAGCGGCGCAGCGGCCAGGGCTTCGGCTTTACTCGCCTCGGCGAGGCATACCCTTACGAGGAAGAAGGAGTATCCTCCGGAGAAGGACGTTGCAGGAGAGGAGCCGAGGATCGGGGTTTTTGTCTGCAAGTGCGGAATCAATATTGCGGGTGTGGTGAACGTTCCGGATGTCACCGAGTACGCAAAGGCCCTTCCCAATGTGGTCTTTACGGATAACAATCTCTATACCTGCAGCCAGGATACTCAGGAAATCATCAAACAGAAAATCTTGGAACATCGGCTCAACCGTGTGGTGGTGGCCTCTTGCAGTCCCAGGACACATGAACCCCTCTTCAGAGAGACCCTGAAAGAAGGTGGGCTCAATCAGTACCTCTTTGAGATGGCGAATATTCGGGATCAATGTTCATGGGTCCATGCTCAGGATCCGACGGGGGCCACGGAGAAGGCAAAGGATCTGGTCCGGATGGCCGTGGCCAAGGCGAGATTGATCGAGCCCTTGAAGCGGATGGCGGTTGATCTCACGCCGAGCGCTCTTGTGATCGGAGGGGGGATGGCAGGGATGGCAAGTGCCCTGAACCTTGCTGACCAGGGGTTTGAAGTCAGCCTGGTTGAGAAGTCGGAACGGCTCGGAGGAATTGCCAATCGGATTCACAGGACCATAAATGGAGGAGATGTGCAGGCCTATCTGCATCAACAGATTGACAGAATCACGAACCATCCCAAGATCCGAGTCCATCTCGGAAGTCGGGTGGTTGATTCTTCCGGTTACGTTGGAAATTTTGTGACCCGATTGAATGTGGGAAACGGAACCGAAGAAGAAATCCGGCATGGTGTCACCATTCTCGCCATTGGCGGCCAGGAGTTCAAGCCGGAAGAATATTATTACGGAAAAGATGAGCGGGTGCTGACGGGCCTTGAACTAGAAGAGGGGTTGGCTCTTCATCCTGAAAGATATGCGAACTGCGATAATGTCGTGATGATTCAGTGTGTCGGTTCACGGAATGAGGAACACCCGTGGTGCAGCCGAGTTTGCTGCGCAAAGTCGGTCAAGAATGCTCTGAGACTGAAGGAACTCAACCCTGAGATGAATATCTATATCCTCTACCGGGATATGAGGACCTACGGGCTGATGGAGGACTTCTTCAATGAGGCCAGGGAGAAAGGGATCGTGTTCCTTCGATTCGATCCAGAAGACTCACCGGTGGTGACAAAGGTTCGGGGGCATGGAAAGGATCTTTTGCAGGTGGAGATTAAAGATGCCCTCCTTGGAGAGAGGTTTGCCATCGATACGGATCTTTTGCAGCTGGCCACGGCGGTCCTTCCTCCTGAGGATAATAAGGTCCTTTCTCAATTCTACAAGGTTCCTATCAATCAGGATGGCTTCTTTTTGGAAGCCCATATGAAACTTCGACCCGTCGATTTTGCAACGGAGGGAGTCTATTTATGCGGCCTCTGTCATAATCCGAAGAGTATTGAAGAAAGCATCTCCCAGGCCAATGCCGCGGCTTCGAGGGCAAGCACGATCCTCTCCAAGGAGAAGCTGGAGACAGAAGGGGCGATCGCTTACATCGACAAGGACCTTTGCGTGGGCTGCCGGGGCTGCCTCGATGTCTGCCCCTACACCGCCATCTCCTATGTGGATGAGAAGGCGAAGTGTGAAGTCAATGAGGTCCTTTGTAAAGGATGCGGGGGATGCGCCGCCACCTGTTCTTCGGGAAGCATCGCTCTCAGAGGATTCAGGTTCGATCAGATCTACGCCCAGATTGAGAAGGCCTTTGAGACAATGTGACGAAAATTCCCCTTTATCGCCCTTTAGAAAAGGGGGGATGGGGGGATTTGAAAGCTATTTTTAAGAACTGCAATTATCATTTTCCCGGATAAGGGAGAGATCGTATGGCAAAGGAAGCTCAAAGCGTACCGGGTTTCGAGCCCAAGATCATCGCTTTTTTGTGTAACTGGTGCAGTTACGGAGGTGCGGACCTGGCTGGGGTCAGCCGGTTACAGTATCCGGCGAATACGCGGACGATCCGCGTCATGTGTACGGCGACTATTTCTCCGCACCATATCCTGAAGGCCTTTCAGAAAGGGGCGGACGGAGTGTTGGTGGCTGGCTGTCACATCGGAGACTGCCATTATATCAAAGGAAACTATATGACCATCAAGCGTGTGGCCGTATTGAAGGAGCTCTTGAGGTTTACAGGGTTTCAGGAAGAGAGGTTGTATCTCGATTGGATCTCCTCAGCGGAAGGCGTGAGGTTTGCCGAGGTGATCCGAAACTTTACTCAGAAGGTTAAAGAGATGGGACCGTCGCATCTGAGAACGACTTATTAAATCCCTCCAACCCCCCTTTAGCAAACGGGGGAAGAGGGGGATTTGGAAAATGGTTTGGCATTTGAGCTTGATTTAACAGAGGCAGGGAGCAAAGATGAAAGCAATGCAGGCAAGAGTGAGGAAGCTGCTCGAAGAAAATAAGATCGATGGTTTCATCGGTCTGAAGATGGAACATGGCCACCCCGCGCCCTTTATGTTCAGTCGTGAAAATTTAGGCGAGATGGAAACACTGGTCGTGGGAGACGTCAGGTATCCCTTGAATAAAGCTCTCCTCAAGGTTTCCGGTCAATACCCTGATCTCACTTTTGGAGTGATGGTGAGGGGATGCGACGAGAGGGGAATAACAGAACTTCTTAAGTGGAATCAGCTTCACCGGGATCGAGTCATCCCCGTCGGAGTTGCCTGTTCTTCCGAATTGGCTCAGTTGTGCGAGTGCTATAAACCCTATCCATCAGATTGGGTAGTGGGGGAGAAGACAGAAGGGATTGCAAAGAGCAAGCGGTTGCAAAAGATCGAAGGGATGAACCAGAAGGAGAGGCTGAGCTACTGGTTGAATCAATTCAATAAATGCATCAAATGTTATGGATGCAGGGATGTCTGTCCCATGTGTTTCTGCGAGGTCTGTAGCCTCGAGGACCGAAATTTTATCTTAACCGGCAAACTGCCTCCTGAGAATCCTACCTTTCACCTGAGCCGCGCGGTCCATATGGTGGGCAGGTGCATCGACTGCGGCCTGTGTGAAGAGGCCTGTCCTTCGAACATTCCGGTGAGAACGCTCTACAAGAAGATAAACGAGATCGTCAAAGAATACTTCGATTACAGGACAGGGGAATCTTCGGAGGGAAAATCGCCTCTCAATCTCTTGGGAGAGGTGACCTTAGAGTTGTCGGATGTGAACAAATAGCAAAGGGGTAAAGATGGAGTACAAGACAGTTTTAACGACGTGTGGTTATTGTGGGTGTGGGTGCGGACTTTATTTAGAGGTCCTGGACGGCCAGCTTGTCGGTGCCCAACCCTGTAAGACAGACTCTGTCAGCCAGGGAGGGCTCTGTATCAAGGGTTGGAATGTCCACGAATTCGTCCAGAATAGCGAAAGGCTGACGAAACCCCTGATCAAGAAAGATGGGCAATTCAAAGAAGCCACCTGGGATGAGGCCCTTGACACGGTCGCTTCTCGCCTCAAGAAAATTAAAGAGGAGAACGGGCCCGACAGAATCGCTTTTCTGACCTCGGCCAAGTGCACCAATGAAGAGAATTACCTCCTCCAGAAACTGGCCCGGGCAGTGGTGGGAACGAATAATGTCGACCACTGTGCAAGGCTCTGACACTCCTCCACGGTGGCTGGGCTAGCCGCCGCCTTTGGAAGTGGGGCCATGACGAACTCCATCGCCGAGATCGAGAACTCCAAGTGCATCTTCATCATCGGGTCCAATACCTCGGAAGCCCATCCCCTCATCGGCTCGAGGATTCTTAAGGCAAAGGAGAAAGGGGCCAAACTCATTGTCGCGGATCCGAGAAAGATTCAGCTCTCTTTCTATGCAGATATTTTTGTCCGTCATCAGCTGGGGACAGATGTTGCCCTGATCAATGGGATCTTGAATGTTATTCTCAAAGAGGGATGGTACGACCGCAAATTCGTCGAAGAGCGGACAGAGGGTTTCAAGGAGTTCCGAAAGGTAGTGGAGAAATACACGCCGGAAAATGTCGAAAAGATCACGGGCGTTCGGGCGCAGGATATCAGAAAAATTGCAGATCTGTACGCCCGATCGAAATCATCCTCCATCATTTATGCCATGGGGATCACCCAACACATTACAGGAGTGGATAACGTCAAATCTCTGTGCAACCTGGCGATGCTCTGCGGACAGATCGGAAGAGAGAGCACAGGGGTCAACCCACTTCGGGGCCAGAACAATGTACAAGGGGCGTGTGACATGGGCGGGCTCCCGAATGTGTATCCTGGCAATCAGCCTGTTTCCGATGGTCAGATGGCTGAAAAATTCGAAAAAGCCTGGGGGACAAAACTCTCTACCAAACCTGGAATGACATTGACAGAGATGTTGAAAGCGGCCATGGCAGGAGAGGTGAAGGCCATGTTTATCCTGGGGGAGAACCCCATGGTTAGCGATGTTGATATTCAACATGTGGAGAAATCCCTGGAGGCCCTCGATTTTCTGGTCGTTCAGGATATCTTCATGTCTGAGACGGCAAGGCTGGCAGACGTGGTTCTTCCAGGTGTGTCCTTCGCTGAAAAGGATGGCACTTTCACCAATACGGAGAGGAAGGTCAAAAGGGTCAGAAAAGCGATTGAGCCGATTGGGTCGTCTCGGCAGGATTGGGACATCATCTGTGACCTATCGACCCGGATGGGTTACCCCATGCGTTATGATGATCCGTCTAAAATTCTTGAAGAGGTGGCCCAGGTAACGCCCAGCTACGGTGGCATCTATTATGACCGGATTGAGACGGAGGGGCTTCATTGGCCTTGTCCGAACCGGGCACATCCAGGCACGCCTTATCTCCATAAGGATCGATTTAGCCGGGGTCTGGGCCTGTTCCATGCGATTGAGTATCTTCCCCCTGAGGAGCTGCCGGATAAGGAATATCCCTATTTCCTGACTACCGGAAGGATATACGTTCACTATCACACCGGGACCATGACGCGTCGCTCTCCCTCATTAAACAAAGAGGTGGAAGAGGGATTTGCAGAGATCAATCCCAGACAGGCCAAGGAATTGGGGATTATTCAGGGAGAGAGGATTAAGGTTTTTTCAAGAAGGGGAGAAATTGAGATTAAAGCCGACCTCAGCGAACGGATGGAGCGGAATACGATCTTTATTCCCTTTCATTTTGTTGAGAGTGCGGCCAACAGGCTGACCAATCCCGCCTTCGATCCGATCGCCCAGATCCCGGAATTTAAAGTGTGTGCCGTGAAGATCGAGAAGGTGAATCATTAAGACCGATAGCCTGGGTTTGAGGTTCGAATTCTGCCCAGCCTACTTCCTTCTCTTTTCCATGAATACAAACGTTAAACTCTCAGTGGCTGGCTCGTGCCTAAATGCCTGATAGCCAAGTTTCTGATACAGACGGATGTTCCTTTCGCTTCTATGGCCCGTAAACAACTCAAACCGTTTCGCTTCAGCGAAGACTGACTCTATATGCCTCATCAATGCCGTTCCTATACCTTGACCTTGCAAGGCCGGCTGCACTATCAGTCGCTCAATATAGCACGTACCTTTCTCTTGATAACCGCGCACCGAGCCAACGATATCGCCGCCTGCCACGGCTTTGAGAAAAACTTTGGTAGCAAAGTCGGCTTTAATTTGGTCGAGCGTTTGCGTCAAAGGCGAGATGGAAAAATCATTGTAGATTTGTGCCTCGCTCTGATAAGCGATCTTTTGCAGTTTGAGGATGGCTTCTGCGTCTTCTATTGAGGCTTGCGAGATGAACATGATTATAGCGAGGGGAAACGTTGGTTCTAAAGCCCATTGGGATATTTATTCTATTCCCTTTTTCCGCCGACTAACTCTGCATCCCCACATTATCAAGTTGTCTTAGAAGCAACGTCCCCTAATTCGATGTGGAAATGACTACGGGGCGTACGACAACGACAAAAAATATATCGAGAATCATGAAGAGTTTAACCTCTTCAATACTTCACTCCTTAAACAACCTCCATAAAGCCTTTGCCTCCAAACCAAACCATTTCTCAAGAAGTTTCTCATACTCGCCTGTTTCCTTCATCTTTACTAATGTTGAATTGATAAAGTCGAGCCATTCCTTGTCCCCTTTCCTGACTGCCAGGCCGTATCGTGCAGGACGGAAGGGTTGCAAACTCGCCATTCTTAAACCCCGATTTTTCTGAAGAAGATTGAAAAGAAGAACAAAGTCTTGCACAAACGCTTCCACACGACGCTCTTTCAAGGCCTGGAGTGCTTCGAAATTACCTTCGAATTTAACCCGCTCCGCTGTAGGGACCAGTTCTCCGATAGCAATATCGCCTGTAGAACCTCGGATGGTAGCCACCTTCTTTCCTGCTAAGTCTTCGTATTTTGTAATCTTGCTGTCCCCTCGGACCAAGATTAGTTGGGCGGTTATGAAATAAGGGTTACTGAAATCAACCTCTTTCTTTCTATCCTCTGTGATGGTCAAGGTGGCCGCGATAATGTCAATCTTCCTTGAAGTCAGATAGGTAATCCGGTTTCCTGAGGTGACGGGCACGAATTGAATCGCCTCCTCGTTGCCAAAGAGTTCCTTTGAAAGTGCCTTGGCAATATCAATGTCGAATCCCTTATTAACTCCCTTCTTATCCAAAAAACCAAGAGGGGGATAGTCGGTTTTTACTCCTACAATTAGTTTACCCCTTCTTTTGACATCTTGAAGAGTGCCCGCAATTCCTTCTCCAGACCAGACCAGAGATAGAAAGCCGAAGACAAGCAACAAGAACAGAGACGTACTCTTCTTCATGGTTATTCTCCTCTTCGTATAAAGTCGCGATCCAAATCCACATCTTTATTATACTTTAAAAGTTGATTAAACTCTATCTCATCCGCCCCATACAATCGTTCGGCTTTTGATTGTGCACAGTTCGACCAGTAATCTTTATCTTTTTCAATGATATAAATTTCCAGGAGGTTGGAGCTCATCGTTTCCTACACTTTGCCTGGGGACCAATTTTCTCGAATAGCCAGCCCGATTAAGAAATTCTTCTCCCGGCATCACAAAGGGTTGACTCCCTATTCAATTGCCTTTCTCCCGATAAAATAGTGGTGTTTTAGGCAGTGTCTGGAGGGTTGATCTTATTCAGGACATACGACTGGAGTAAGAATACGCCTTCGCTCAATAACTTCTTACGATTGCCTGCCCAGAAATCCCCTTCCATAATGGGATTAGTGTTCGGTTGTGGGTGAAAGAAATAATCCCTCTTTCTCAACTCTTCCTTCCCGAAGTCTTCAAGGCAAGAATCCAGATCGTTATACGAGATTATAAGGTACAATCTTCACCGGGCATAGGATTTCCTTGGTGCTATCGATGATTAGCCTGGTTGTCCTCCTCGTTGACTCCTATTTTGAAAAACGTGTGGCTTCCAATTGGTAATCGATATTCCGCTTTCATTTCAATAAATAGAATTGGAATTCTTTTCCTTTCCGTGGTATACTTTTTTTGGAATAAGGAGGGTATTTTGCCAAAACATGCTGGAGCTTATAAAGGCGAAAAACGGCGAAAAGAATTGTCCCGTCAGAAAAAACAGGAAGAGAGAAGACAACGACGATTTCAGAAAGGAGATCGTACGTCTTCAGACGCCGAGAAGGTCGAGCAAGAAGAGACAAAGCCGACCAATCCTTAACTCGACACCCCTTTCCCGGGAAAAAGACTTCCTATTCTCCTCCACCACGAATACTACAGAGTTCACCCCTCCAGTAAGAGAGGATGTGGTTTCATCAGGAATGGGCAAGGCTGATACAATCGGTCGAAAGTGACTTGTGTGTGAGGACTCACACCCCCAGATTGCTGAGGCGGAGCCGGATGGAATGAGGGAAATTGCTAGCCCATCCCCCCAAATAATTCGGGCATTCAATAAAAGCAAGTAAACGTGGCGAACGCTGAATGGCGGGCGCTACCGATCAAAGGTCGTCGCCCAAGGCGACGCAGAAAAGGAGCGTAAAAAAGCATGGCTAAAAAACTATTTGTAGGGGGTCTGAGCGGGGACACGAAGGACGAAGGCCTGCGCCAGGCGTTTGCGTCCTATGGGGAAATCACTGAAGCCAAGGTCATCACAGACCGTGATACGGGGCGCTCCCGGGGCTTTGGATTCGTGACCTTCGCCCAAGATGACGATGCTAAAACGGCGATATCCAAGATGGATGGCACGAACCTTGACGGTAAGACCATTAAGGTTAGCGAGGCGCAGGAAAAGAGTCCTCGCGGAGGTGGCCGATCCGGCGGTGGTTTTGGGGGCGGACGTGGCAGCGGACGCAATCGCTGGTAGCTCCGGCTACGCTCATCTATGGACATACTCTCCGATCCGTGAGCTCAACAGGTGACAGTCAGACCAAAGGCTTGAGGGTAAAGAATAATGGCAGCCAGAGATTATTACGATATTTTAAGCGTGAAATGCGATGCCAGCGATGAAGAAGTAAAGCGGCGAGAAGATGAGGAAAAAATGGAGAAGGAGGTATGCAATGGGAGACAAAGGCAAGAAGGACAAAGACAAGGGTCGGAAACAGAAGATAAACAAGCAGGAACAAAAGGCAAAAAGCAAGTTGCAGAAACAACCGAGAAGAACCCCTTGACAGAAAGCATGGTGAGGCGTTTGCCTCACCCGTACGGTCAACTTCGTTGTGTCCCTTGATGGACCGGCAATGGCGGACGGTGGCACCTCGGTGGGCTTTTCGGGAAGACAGGGGTTCAAACGCGTGAAGACGACAATTCTTGACGAAGTCCGATGCCTGATGACGGACGTTTCTTCAGGGAGGAAAGATCATTCAAATTTTTGTGGATAAAGGGAAATGCAGCCGCGATGGGATTTGTGTTGCCGAATGTCCCACTCAGTTTCTAAGGCATTCACCTTACTCTCTGCATCACTAAGAGTGTCTAAAGTCTTCCCAGCGGAAGGTTACCTCCGATGTTGCATTAGGTGCTACCCTTAAATATTTTTGTAAGAAACGAGGGCGTAGTGATGAAACTTTTACTGATTTCACCTTCTCATAAGTTTCGTAAGAAACTAAGAGCTATTAAGATACCTCAATTAAGTCTACACATTCTGGCCTCATTGACGCCAAATGAGGTTGATATTACCGTTGTAGATGAAGAAATCAGAGAGATCGATTTTTCTTTGGATTTCGATTTGGTTGGGATTTCCTGCATGACCGCAACGGCAAATAGAACCTATCAATTATCCGATATGTTTAGAA